>RCUF01000489.1_pt1 | contig 11730 bp, 14 predicted proteins | sample 2166311 | NCBI WGS metagenome assembly RCUF01 (sample SAMN09932608, study PRJNA488358) | compost metagenome | feature: garden; material: soil; isolation source: compost soil in 4-hydroxybenzonitrile-enriched culture | place: Germany: Experimental Botanical Garden Goettingen | collected 2016-01-27
TGTATGGAGGAAGTCTATTTGATAATTGATTCACACGAACATACCATCAATGACAAGTACGTGTGGGTCAATAAATAGATGTAGCCAATAGATAAGAAGGCAGGTTTGTTGTCGTATTTGGAGATTTCAAAGCTTCTTCGGATCAAGGGAAACAATTCACCGGGTTAAGTGCGTGTTGCAGCAAATACGGTGATTTTTCCTTGGTTAATCATTGAGTACTTTTTGAGTTATCATGGGGAATCATCTCTTTTCGGTGGGATTATTGCTTAAGATTTATTTATCCAAATTAATGGGGGAATTCACAGGGAATTACTCGTCACCACGAAGTACGAGGATACTGTTTAAGCAAGTCACTAAGTATAGAAAATATGCTAATATATACATATAAAATATACCAGAAAGGGTGTTAATAAGATTAATTGACGATTTAATGAAAAAGGAGAAACTAAATGATCCCTTCTAATTTTGATCATGAAAAATATTTTGAGCTAGGAAATCAGTTACGGGATAGAGCCAGATCAAACAGTAAAGAATCATCGTTATATAAAGATGCTGCTAAAAAATTTTCAGAATTAGCAGATATAGATAATGAATTGGCTAATTTAATGGCCTCATCCCAAGTAGAGCGTACTATTTATGCTGCTAATAGAGAACATGTTCTTTACGAAAGAGACTTGTGCTTGTTTCTATATCACTATTCATTAAAAGAACTCGATATAGCAGAACCTTTCATTAAAAGTATGACCATACATATAAACAATGCCATAAGACTAATAAAAAGTGTTAGAAATATGACAGATGTTCATCCATTTATTATTGAAAGTTCTGAATATGATGAGAAACGATGGATTTATAACTGTTTACTTATCCCTATGCATCAACATATGTTTAAATGGAAAAAGGCATCTCTTTTAAATAATCACGAGCAAGCGCTCGATCAATTGCGAGAATGTCAAAGTGAACTTGAAAGCCTTATATCTACCTATCCTGAATATGCAACTGTCATTGAACTTGAATACAAGAGAATCATGCCCGGGAATCAGGAGGCATTTTTATCAAATGAAAAAATGCAATCATTTTTTTCATTGATCAACAATCATGAAGACAGCGAAGTTAATGATGCTACCCTTATTCATATGATTCACTTTCTCTTAGAAGCATATGAACATTCTTGCAATGCTATAAGGATAAACCCTCTTGCTAAAGATTACAGTTTAGTCATGAATAATCAACGTGAGATACTTATTGAACTTCTTATTAAAGAAAAAAAAAGATGGGCTCTCATCTATATTGAATTTGAGCACAACAAGGAGATGTTACAACTGATGAAACAAGCAGATCCAAAAAAGTTCAAAAAAACACAGAAAGAACTTATGTTTAACGATAGTTCTATGGCACGTCTTTGGTCCTTTGGAAGTTTACTTTTAACTACATTTCTTTTTGTGATTATTTCCTTAACAATTGTTTCAAAAACTAGTAATGGCTTATGGATTATACCGATCTTTCTCACAACTGAAGCTATTGTTTTAATCCTAGTAGGTGTGCTACTCGTATTTAACGGCAATATTACCCAAGCTGGATTACTTGAAATGATAAAACAGGCATTTAGGTTTCAGTTTCTTGTTTTCCGGTTGAAGACAAGCCAAGATAAAACGAATAATACAGATATAAAATAGCCTATATAGAAATTATACTTATATTTTACAAAATACTCCTCAATACAAGAAAAATCATTAACCGGATCACCTTTCCGGTTGGATTAAGGTAAAGTAATTGCTTAGGGTTAGTTTATGGGAAATCTCTTTCTGTGTCTCGTAGGCTTCTTACATCATCGATTTTACAAGCAAAGTAGCCAAGGAAACAGGAATACTATCCGGTTACCGGTAGCCCAAGGAATCTGTCAAATTTCCTTGGGCATCTGCATTCACTAGCAAAACTCTTTTGCCTTCCTTGACCAAGCCAATTCCCAAATTCACAGTCGTTATCGTCTTGCCGACACCTCCTTTTTGATTAGCCAGGGCAATTACCTTAGTCATTTCATTTCCTCCCCTCAACGCAAAAAAAACCAAGCGGGTGAGCGCTCGGCCTTCTTTTGAAAATTAGGAAAATTATGTATATGCGCTGCTTTATTCCCAACTTCTTATGAAAATCGGGCTCATCCCAGATCTCTTCATTGGTAACAAAGAGATCTCCACGAACGGTCATTAACAGAATCATAAACATAATTTTAAAATGATTCATTAACACCGAATTGGAAAGGGTGTGTCGCCAAAACGAAATATTACTTCAGTTTATTCTCTTTGGTTTTAGCTGGTAAGCACTATTGATTTCTTTAAATTCCAGTTTATATAGAGGTACTTTCAACTCATGACTTATTTTAAACAAATTGTCGAAATGTATCGGGGTGCATTTTTCTCCAACATAAATTTCAAAAGGCTTCGCTTTAATAAAAGGCATTCCAATTGAAGTATTTCCTGCTGAACACCTGAACTCCATCTCATATTGCCAACTACTTTGTTTTATATTCTGAAGAAAAACAGTAGTATACACTATCATCAAATCATCTATCAAAATTCTTTTACTGCCTTGACTCATTTGGCGGTGCTTCTGCTTCAAAATATAGTCAACAGTTTTCACCATAATATCAGTAATGTCGACTCTTATGTCAGTATACTGAATAGGGAGTGTACTACTCTTTAAGTTTAGGTTATCAGCCTCATTCATATTGTAAGCAATACAGAAGCCCTTATGGTTATTAGCGTAATGCGCCCACATTGGCATTGAGTTAAATCCCGCTGCTGAAAGTGATGCCGCTCTAGAATTGAACATTATTTCATCACCTAGACGACCATCAAACGGACGCAATTCATCAAATTGCTTTAACTCCTCATTTCTATAATAGAACGCTTTATTATCAAAGGGATCATTAAAATCACGACTGTCAGCAAGAAAGATCTTTTGTTCAGATAGTGTCTGCATCTTCAGATTATTTAGATTCTCATCATCGGTTAGACTCACATACTTATATAGAACATCACGAATATGTAATCTTGTTATTTGATATATCCAACGAAATACCTCATCTTTGTTTGAGCTACTATTCAATATTTCGATTGCTTTTACATAGTCCATTGGGTGTTCACGTCGATACTGCTCTATATCAGGCATATCACTATTCATTTTTACACCTCAATAAAATTAGTTTAAACCGTTCCTACTACATCAGTTATGTTTAATATAGCCTACCCTAGGAAGACGCTTTACTTTACTAGGAGACAAGTCGTGATACAATCCGCAACGACTACACCAAAACTTGGTTGACCCGAATGCCATGTACTCATTATGATCTTCAAAGTCTAGTAAAAGTCCCATCGCGGGGTTTTGTTTATAATCAAGATATTTTTTCATCCCTACATTATACGGTGTTTCGTTGTTATCAAGTATCAACCAATCGTGCTCACAATTTCCACACGACTTGATGTTCCTGCTACACTGATACGGAATAGAAACGGGTTTCCGCTTTCCTACTTTGTAATATTCAAATTCATTGGTTTGTTGTGTCTGCCCTATTGTTATAACAAACATATCACCACAAAGACAACTACGGTACAATTTTGTACCTTTCTGATAATCACTATTAATATAGCATGCTGGGAGACACAATTATTACAGCAATGATTCTGTTGTTCACTAATGACTTTCACCTTGCAAAAAACACAAGTTAAACCTTCAATCATACGTGGGTAATCCAATTTAACATCATGTTGTCTCAATTGATGTGATTAATCAGGAAGCAATCTTTACACAGCGTATAAACATCAGAAGGGGAAATAATTTTAATATGGCATCTATCACACCTTGTTTCAACACTTAGTCCAAAGAAGCGCCTAATCTTCATTACATTAGAAGTCTCCTTAATATCAACATAAATAAAAGCTGACAACTTTTCTGCTAAAAAAGCGCCACATTTATAATAAAAAATTTCAAACATCATCTTAACCAGACAAGTGAAATAATAATGTTTCAATAATTGTTTCAAAGTCACACTAATTTCTGAAACCAGTTGCTCTAAAATCATCTCCAGAAATTTCAGACGAAATCATATCAATAAATTGATATAGGGATTTATTAATAAACTCTGAAAGCAACCAACCATGTTGACTAGCTATATGTGCATCTAATCGGTTAGGATCATATCTGGACAGTTCGCTCAGTCTATGCATAGCAGAAAAAGTAAGAATCAACGAATTTCTATTAACAACCCCAGTTGTAAGATTTCTCCTCTTATAATACCATAATTCATTAGTGCTATATATGTACACAAACTTTTTCCTCATTGCTCGATAATAACTTTTAAAGCCTTCAAGATTGACCCCATTATTTTTACTAAACCATGTAAAGGTTTCTCTGCTACGTAAATAATAGATATCCGTTTTGTAAAAATCATCTCTATCGAAAGTATCTATGTTTGTTAATGTTCGTGCGTTTGAATCTCCTTCCTCAAGTTGGAATTCAAGCCAACTTTCATTATTATTTTTATCGAAGACGAATCTTGGTTTAACAATGGGAATAAACAACTCAGGTTCACTATTAAATGTGAGTTTATATGCGCGATGAATAAACTCAAGATTATACAAAATGTTTTTCAATGTATGCGTTTCTGGAAAGGATTTTGTATTTTTACGATTGATTAAATATTCTCTCACATTATTTTCGAACGCTTGGCGTTCAGCTGCGGAAACAAATTCTCTAGTTTTATTAGAGATGCCTCTAACAAGAACTTCAGCTTGATTAGATCCAAATATATTTACGTCTCTTGGAGTAAAGCTAACAGGTTCATTTAAGTATTCACATAAACCAGCAAGGACACCCTTTTTTTGTATACTGACGTACTCATTTTGCAACTTAATCTGACCAGCCTCGTGTTTTCCCGATACTCCATGTTGCAAATCGAAATTAATTCGTTTGTAGGTAAGTAATGCCTTTGTGGCATTCAAAAAACAATAGTATGTGGTTAATGGTTTAGCAACTAAATCTAGATTTGCAGTTGCTGTGTAAAAGTTTTTTGCTTGATTCCAATAGTTCGCAGCTTTATGGCAATGTTCTTCTTTGCCAGCACGCAAAAACAGCTCTATATAATGCCAATGAGAGTCAGTTAGTACCGTTTTTCTATCAAACTCGGGATAGACCACGGTTTTTCTTAGAATTAAATCTTTTCTATTATATTTTGAGCAAGGGCGCACTATCAAAGGCTTGCTAGCCTCTTTCAAGTTGGAGACTTCATCTTTGAGTTTTTGTTGATTCTTTTCTAGTGAACTGATTTTTTTCGTTAATCTGGTTAAATTCTGTTCAGACAACCTGTATCGCCCCTTTATATAAAAACTTTAACTATATTTAGTCGTCGTTTTGCATGAGGTTTAGCTATATCCAATGCCTAACATTCAGTTAAAAGAGTGGGTAATTAGATCTATAAAAAATTATATCCTATTACCATCACCTACAACAGAAATCATTTCCAATTACAACAAATTATAAAGCTCCTGCAAGCGACAGGAGCCTCAGCTCAATCTAGTTCTATATACCTTACTCAAGCACTTTATCCGAATCCACCATACCGCCGACCTTGACACCAATCCTACCAGTTAACTGGCTGAACTTACCTTAACTCCATCTTTTCAAATCACGATACCGCCAATAATCGTGAGCAGTATCATTTTCTTTTGCTGGACAGAATCTTACGCTCATTTAATTACTTTAGGATTATACTAACAAATATAGCCCAAACTCTAGAAGCTTCGGGAAGTTTTGCTGTTCAGGCAAGTAAATGCGGTCATTAAGCAAAACTTCCTAACCAACAACACACAAATCTCCACATGTGCCATCTGTCAATTTTGTCTTCTAGTAGCACCATCTATGTGCACTCCATTAAATAGGTTTGGGTAAATATCAAAAACATGCAAAATTTTGTTTATATTCTTTTTTGAAGTCACTGAAGCTAAACCTGGTATATCTCTAAACTTAAAGAACTGATCATTTATACTACCAGAGTACTGATGTAGCAAGAACGCTAAAAAAAACTTTTCACCTGAAGATATAGATTCTGTCGCTCTTTTAAGATGCTCAAAATTCAAACCAACAACATCCATCTTTCTATCCATTGTACTTTTTCTTATTTCTATACAGTCTTCAAATTTTAATAAAGGAGTCTCAAATATCTCTACCCACAAATCTTTCATAAGTTTGTACTTTGTATATTTTTGGTACTTAATTTTTAAAGACAGTTCCAAATCAGATAACACATTCATTAGGACGCCTATAAGGGTCTTCGCTTTCTCAAGCGAAAAACTATCGTTATTCCGACTTCCCGAACCTAAAATATATTCCCTTTTTGAAACTGTATTATCATGTGCAAGTTTGTTCCTATATTTAGATACCTCATCTATAACATTTTTATTAAATGACAGTTCAATCGATATAAGCTTTTGCATTTTTTGTAATAGCGCGACTGCGTCTCCTTTTGAAATAGATTTTATTTCAGCATCGATGATACTATAAAGGATGTAATTTGATGAATAGATATTATTCAGTATATCTGAATATTTGAGCTTTGGTTGCTTTTCATCTGATAACTTCTCTGGGAAGGCAGCGAGTATTCGCCTCAAAACCTCACAAATACTGCTTTCAAATAGGGCAAATGAGTAAACAAAAAAAGCCTCATAGTTTTGTTTATTCATTTGCCCGAACATATCTTTAATTTTCTCAAAGTTGACTTTAAGATCATTAATCAGTTCTTCACAAACAAAAACCCTCATGATGTTTTCACTTCCTTTTTCAAACTGCTATCTTTCTAATATTCATTCCTAAAACTCTATCAACTTAAATCACTTTCATAGATATCAAAAAAGTCTTAATAGGTATATCTAAATTACAGTATATTTTTTCTCTAGTAAAACGATACTTTTGCTGTTAACATCGGCAAAATCCCATTAAAACTCTCATAGCAATAAGTAATATTACTTCTCATGTGTTGAGTGTTTACTAAAGGATTGCTGCTACTTTCCATACTTCTTTCTCTTATTTGCGATAAGAATATCCAATCTATATACCCAGTCACTGCCTAAATGAGCATTAAAGAGAACATTAATATCTTCAAACGTCCATATTTGAATTCTCTTGTCAAAATTTCTGATGTTATCATTTACATAACCTGTACAGAATATCACTCCCCTGTTTACTTTATTTTCGAGGATAACATCTCGAAATGCTCTAACAGTCGTTAAATCTAGCTTGGTAGTTTTATACAGCTTGCATTCAACATATACTTGTTCTTCGCCATCTGTCCTTTCAATCTTTGCAATGACATCCTTGCCTCCATCACGAGTTGCGGTTGTCCATACCGTTTCATAGCCCATGCTCTCATATAAATTCTCAATTAACCATTCAAACTCTACAGACTTCAAATTTGTCAAATGCTCTAACGAATTTTCAAAATGAATGAACTTAGCCACTATTATTTGAATACTCTGGTCAACCCCATAAATTCTGTCATCTGGCAGGTTCGGCTGTGAATAGATATGACTTTCAAGTGCCCTAATTGCTTTGTAAGGACTATGTGGCAATAATTCTAAAATCCACGTCAAACCTTCCCAGGCATCCTGTCCATTTTCAAGTCTTTTATATCTCTCACTATGGAACATATCTTTCGCAAAGTCCCTGTGAGCTTCGATGTCTGAATCCTTCAAAAGCAAAAAAGTTTTGTAATCTGATACGTCAATTCCTCGAGTAATAGGGCACAGCAAACACCTTAATAAATCCTTAACATAGTCAGTCGACTTATTTTCAATTCCCTCAATAAGCTCCTCAACCCATTCATTATAAGGAATTCTTAAAGAAGGATATACTTGCTCCTTGCCACAAAGAACTAGATCTAACCATTCATCGAATGTATTGTAATTATCTGTATAATACATATATTTTAACTCCAATCATTAAACGATAACATACATCACTTATTCAGCCTCCGCAGCTGCTACCTTCGCATCTACAGTCTCATGGTTTTTTGGTAACAAATTAAACGACTCTCTAAAAACATCAGTTACTATTAATCTCCACATAGGAGCTACTGAGTCCCACTCATTAGTCCAATTTGTGCTAATGTGAGCAAATGCTTTATAAGGCTTTTCACTAGATGGAGGAGTGTAGCCAAGTACATCCTCTATACAATTCGAAAGCATTATTCTCCTATTTTCATCACCCACAACTTCAAGAATCGGATCGTTAAATACTTCCGCCCGTTCCTTTCCTTCATCTTTATCATGAATAACGATTGGATTGATCCCCATAGCCCTTAAGTACTTTACAAGAGCTATTATCGTCGCTTTTCCCCTTGCCTTAACAATTTGCCAATTACATTCTATATCCTTCCTTACTACCTCAGGCATTCGACTTAGAGTTTCCCTAAGCACGATATCCTCGGTATCTCCCTCAACCACCAACACATGCTTAGAGAAAAATACTCTCGATATATGATCATCTAACTTCAACAGCATTTTAACGTATGTTTTATCGTCTTTTTGAAGCCTCAGGAACTCCTCACTGGCGTTAAACGCATTACATCTTAATCTCTCTATTTTAATCTGACGATTATCGCTTGTGTACTCGTCATTTTCTCTAGATAGAGAATTTAAAATCTGCAAAGGTTTTTTACTCAAATCGATCATATAAGGAGAATGAGTTGTGCAAACAATTTGATTGTTATGAGTTCCTGCCAACTCGTATATTGTATCCCTCATCTGCTTCGCGGCATTGGGATGCAAATATATTTCAGGTTCTTCGAAACCTATGATTAAAGGTCTATGCTCTTGTCCAGCGGTTTTTCTATTATTCCGCAAATTCCGATACCTTAGTAGGGCAAAAACAGCGGATCGAATCATTCCTGTGCCTTGTAAATTTACAGGTGTATTGATGTTACTGAACATGGAAATAGTAAACTGTGGTTTTATTACTTTATCCGCATCTGCAAGATTAGTAAGCGCTTTTAACCCAGTATTAGGGAAAACTTCTTTCATAACACCATTTAATTCCGTCATCATTTGCCCAAACTCACTCTGGGCATTAGTGGGATCAAGCTCCTCCGCAAGCTGATTCAAAAATAACTGGGCTTGTTTATAATTATTCGATGAGTCTCTTACATCATTAAATAGTTCAACTAGAGTGGAAACTAACGCGCCTGAATTACCTGAAAGTTCTTCTGCCTTATCCTGAGCAGGAATCAATAAGAACTTTGGAAGCTTAATTAACACGTTTGCAGGAATGCCTCCTGGATTTTTAAACCACTCTTCAACCTCTTCGTCATACTCGTACAACTCTTCAACTTCTTCAATAATAGTTTTAACTTTTGCAGTCAATTTCTTGTCACGATCTACTTCAGAGATTTTTGTTTCTATAGGAGTTAAATCAAGCCCCGCATCTATGTACTGGCCAACAGTGCTGCAATTTTCAAACTGTGTTTTTACTTTTTTCACCTGCTGACGCAATTCGACAGCACAATCTGTACCGGGAGTAAACGTCTTCCTATAAATCACTCTTAGTCCGGTCTCTCCATCGTCTTTGTTATACTGTAATACTCTTCCTTTAAAACCGATCCATTGCTTGGCCTCTTCTGGCACGTCCCTAAACTCAGCAGTTAATACTATCTTGTCTGATCCACGTCTAGTCAATTCTCCATCCATATAAGAGAAAAACTCTTCATCAGAAATTCTTTTCACATCATTCAAAAGTATGTTAAGCGCTGCAAGTACTGAGCTTTTGCCTACGTTATTTTCTCCAATGAGAAAAGTTGCGTCTGAGAATAGTACATTTGAATCTGTATGTCTCCTGAACCCCTCAATCTCCAATTTGTGCAACCGCATAGTTAGTTCCTCCTCTTCGCCTTTGTATATCTATAATTCGCCAGGAAATTCCAAAATCCTCCTTAAGTAATAGGTACACGGAACTAGAATAGGATTTGCATAGCTTCGTGCTACACAATAGTTCCAGTAAGCACTGCGGAATGCAAAAATTAAAAGCCCAAGCGCCAACTGCGCCTGAGCTTCATCTGGTAGGTAAATTTGGCTCCAAATGCTAATCTCTCACCAACAACACACAGCTATCCACATGTGTAGATACGATGGAAAAGACCTTCAAAACCACTCACTCTCACCTATAACAAACCGTCAACTCCACCCGATTCCCTTCCCGATCATAAACAGTCCGCTCCACCAGCTTCTTCAACGCTCGGTTCTTCTCTTCACTTGTCACCGCAGCGCTCCACAACTCCCTAAACTGGCCTACCCGTTCATATATCTGCTCAACAGTCGAGTAATTTCTTTCATCTACTACAACCTTCCGCAAATCCTTCAACTCTTCCTCCAGCTTCTGTATCTGCCGTGACCGAACAGCTTTACGCTCTAAAAATACTTGCTTCGTTATCATGTCCTCTTCATACGATTCATGCAGCTTGTCCAACGCCCGCTTCTGCTTCTTCAATTCCTGCTCTTTGACCTCGATTATCACCTGAGTATCATTATATCGGTTGCCATGCATTTCAATCTCTCGCAAAATGTTTGGGTCTACATGAACAATTTGGTCATACAGAGCATTGAAAAAATCAACATCCATTACCTTGCCGCGCTGTTCACATTTGCTGCCATCTTTATACTGGTGATGGCACAATGCACTCCAGTGCTGCCCTTGCTTCTTATTCTCACCTACTCTAAATCTCATCCGTGAACCGCATTTTTCACAATAAAGCAAGCCTGACAAAGGAAAAATGTTACGTCTTGAATTGGGATTCAACATGCGATTCTTAAGCAGCCGCTCCATAATCGCTTCATGTTCTTCCGGCGTTTTCAGCTTTTCATGTGTTCCCATGACTTTAATCCGCTCTTCTTCAGGAACCAATTCCACCTGTCCACGTTTGGAACGGGTTTTACCATAAGTGATGTAGCCCAAATGGATTTCGCTTGCCAGCAACCGTTGAACCGTAATATTTGACCAGCCCTTGTTCTTTCCATCCGGCTTAATGTTGTATGGCGTCGGTATCTTGTTATCCGTCAACCAAATGGCAATGTGACCAAGGTTTGTTCCATTCTAAAAAGGTTAAAGCAATATTTTAGTTACACAAGAAAAGCCTGCCCTAAAGCAGACTCCACTCATCCATTAGTTTTAAGATTTATCATCCCCTCCCACCCAACACCTCCCCCATCATTAAAGCCCCCATTTTAAACCCATAAATAAATGCTTCTGTTGAATGCATTGAGCATGATTCCCCAGTTAAATCAAACGTTTCCTCAAGAAGTATGAAGTCATTTTCAAATAGGATATTTTTGAAATACTCCTTGGAGATAGATATTTTCTTATTCAGTGCTCGGTACTCAGGATTTTTAGGCACAATAACTTCATCAGGACGAATGTCGCCAAAATATAACTGTTCCAAGATACTATTCATTTCCTATCTCCTTGTAAACTCTAATATATTGGGATATACCATTCCCTTTCAAACAAGGTTATCATATGAAATGTTTCTCTATTACGGTTTAGCGATAAAATCACTAATATTGAATGATATTTTTCAAACCCTCTTTACTTTTCATCTTTCCATTATATAATCTCAATAAATAACTCCAGACAATATCCCAGGGACGTAAATTACGACAATCGTAATCTGCGTCCCTTTATTGTTGTCTTGAA
>RCUF01000490.1_pt1 | contig 11719 bp, 5 predicted proteins | sample 2166311 | NCBI WGS metagenome assembly RCUF01 (sample SAMN09932608, study PRJNA488358) | compost metagenome | feature: garden; material: soil; isolation source: compost soil in 4-hydroxybenzonitrile-enriched culture | place: Germany: Experimental Botanical Garden Goettingen | collected 2016-01-27
CTGCTAAACAAGAAGCGTCCCTCAAAGTTATCTTAGATAACTTTTGGGACAGCCTCTAAGCATTTTTTCAAGATAACCGATACGTCGCAAACGGCTTGCCATAACGGAATGAATCGCTTATTATATCCAATTTTTTAGAAACCTCTAAATCTAGATGGACCTCTACACTTTTCAGGTTATCCTCAAGCTGCTCAGTACGTGTAGCCCCTACAATAACTGTCGACACCGCTGGCCGATCCATCAGCCAAGCAAGCGAGAGCGCACCAGGAGTGCAGCCATATTCTTCAGCAAGCTTACTTACATTTTGTCCAAGCGTTATGGATCGCTCATTAAGAAATCTGTTAAAATTCGGATCGGTAACAGCTCTTGAACCTGAAGGCGCATCTTCTGCGGAGCTATATTTTCCAGTTAAAATACCGCCTGCAAGCGGAAAATAAGGAATAATGCCAACGCCCTGATCCAGACAAAAAGGAACAAGCTCTTGCTCAGGCGTTCGATCTGCAAGTGAATAACTGGTTTGTGTAGATACATAACGCACATATCCTTTGTGATCGCTAATACCTGATGCTTTCATTAATTCCCATGCCGCATAATTAGATGCTCCAATATATCGAACCTTTCCTGAAGTCACCATATCATCTAAAGTACGTAATGTCTCTTCAAGCGGAGTATTAGGATCAAATGTATGAATTTGATACAGGTCGACATAATCTGTTTGTAGACGTCTAAGACTATCTTCCAGCTCCCGCTGTAAATGAAAGCGAGATGATCCCCTCTCATTGGGGCCTTCCCCTTTTACTAATCCTGCTTTTGTCGCAAGAACTACATGATGGCGTCTTCCTTCAAGAGCCTGTCCAATCATTCTCTCTGATTCAGTACCTGCATAAATGTTAGCTGTATCAATGAAATTTATTCCACGATCCAAAGCACAATGTATGATTTTGATGGAAGTGTCTTGATCTGCGCGTTTGCCAAACGCATTTGTACCTAATCCTAAGGCCGATACTTCAAGACCGCTCCCTCCAAGACGCACATACTTCATATTTTCCACCCGCCCCATCCAGTTCTTATACCATTGTTATTATTGTAGCTTGTGTTCTGTCTTTTTCAAGTTGATGAACGGATGGATATTGAGGATTCAATGAATGACTTCGAATCAAATGTCGTTAGAACTGCCAGCAGCTTAAGCTCAAATTGCCCAGCTGATAGCTGCGGTGGAGCAATTTGGCCTGCCGAGTCTTATCGCCTGTTCCCATCGCAATTAACAAAGGAATAAAGTGTTCGCTTGTTGGCACAGCCTCTTTAGCATAAGGAGCTAGCTCTCTATAGTTAAACATCGCCTCTGTATCCCATAACTCTATTTTGTTCTGTAGCCAGCTATCAAATGCTAACGCCCAATCATCTATACCATTACCCTGCCAATTCACCATGCGCAAATTATGAACACTGCCGCCGCTGCCAATGATGAGAACATCCTGCTCCCTAAGCTCAGCAAGCGCTGCTCCAATTTGATACTGCTGTTCATTCGATAAATAACGGTTCACCGATAGAGCGACTACCGGAATATCGGCATCAGGATAAACTAGCTTCAGAATCGCCCAAGCGCCATGATCCAATCCTCTCTCCCCATCCAATTGGCTCTGAATCCCATGCTCCGCAAACAACGATTGAATTTGTTCACTGATCGAAGGGGCGCCTTTTGCCGGATAGGTCATCCGATAAAGTTCATCTGGAAACCCGCCAAAATCGTAAATCGTAGGGTACGTATCCGCGACAGCACTAACCGTCTGCACCTGTTGCTCCCAGTGCGCCGAAAAGATTACGATCGCTTTAGGCTTAGGTGTATTTGCAGCCAGATTTTTCAAAAATTCTGTATATTCGTGCTGCTCAATGACAAGAGAAGGTGCACCATGTGCGACAAAATAAGATGGCATCATATCATAATCACTCCTCATTAAATAATTGTTTATATTAGTAATAGAAATATATAATTCATATAACTAATTTATCATTTTGTGTACTGACTGTCAATAAAAACAACCTGCTAATTTCGCAACAAAGTCCCGTTTGGAGTTCAAAAGCTGCACATCTGCATCAATTTGCTAGACGAGCAAGTATGGATTACTTGGATGCTACAAAAGCTTGCAAAAGTGCAGGTTTTCTCCCGTGTAATTGTTCATATGCCTGAAATTCCTGCAAAAGTGCATCAATTCAAGCCAGATCGCCTCTATACCTGAAATCTGTGCCCCAAAACCTGCACATTTGCATCCATTTCGCGTCAAAGTCTCGTTCGTTGTTCAAAAGATGCATTTTTGCATGATGAGCACATGCGGATTACCTAGGTATTGCAAAAACCCGCAAAAAGTGCAAATTGCATAATACGTTTTATGTCTTGGATCGCGTTCTGATCTGGGAAAAAGGAATGGACTTGCCTCCGACAAGCGGCGTGGTTGAGGCTGAGTTCGACTGGAATTGATTCATATAAGCGACAAAAGAGCGCCTGGTGTTTTTGCCAGACGCTCTCTTCGTTATTGTTCTTTTATCAAATCGCTAACTCTCACAAACGAATAGCCCTTGGCCTCCAGCTTCTCAATGGCTATCGGCAGTGCCTCGATCGTATGGAGATCATCCAGCATATGCAGCAAAATAATGCTGCCGCTCTTGCTCTGCTCCATAATCGCCGCGACGATTTGATCTGCAGTTCGGCTTCTGTTCCAATCATTAGGGTCAGCATCGAAATCAACGATCAAATGGTAACCCGCAGCTGATATGATCTGTGCTTGCTCATCCGTTACTGCCCCTGTTGGCGGACGAAAGATCATCGCAGGCTTCTCTTGAATAGCCTCGGTAATCACCTTGTGTGCCTTGACGATATCACTTTGAATTTCTAGTGCACTGAGATCATTCAACTCAGAGTGGCTATATGTGTGATTCCCTACATCGTGCCCTGCTTCAGCAATGGATCTGGCCAGATTCGGGTTCTTCTCAACCCCGTCTGCGCGTAAGAAGAAGGATGCCTTAACCCCATATTTGTCTAAAATGTCAAGAATTTTAGTAATTGTATAATCCGTACCCCAGTCATCGAAAGTTAGCGCGACCTCCTTGCGACGGGTTTCTTTTCTGTCGATCAGAGTGTATTTCGTTGAAGTATAGTCAGCATTTATTCCAGCAGCATCATATCCTTCAATTTCTTCTAACCGCTTCCGCTCCCCACCTTCCGAGACAAGCTGACTCAGCGGCACAAACGAATAGCCCACATCCTTGGCAGCCTCTGCAATAAGGGAAATGCTTTCAGTAATCTGTTGGTTCTCCTCTGTATCCAGTGAAATAATGCCGCCCCGATTTATATATTTACGAATATAGTTTTTCTTCTGAATCTCCGTTTCATCTTGCCAGTTGTGAAGGAACAAGCTATAGGAGATCACAGCACTCAGCCCATTATGTGCCGCCGCTAGCCTTACATCGTCATTATAGTCTCCGCTTGCCGTTCTTATATAACGGGGAGTGACCCCCGTCTCCTTCTCTATGACCTCATTCGCCAGATGAATCTCCTTATAGATTTGATCATAGCTAAGCTTGCTCATATCATAACCATTCAGAGTATTGTTCTCGATTTCATGCCCACGCAACAAAATATCCTGTGCAATTCCAGGTTCCTCTGCCACTCTCATTCCCGTTAAAAAAAAGGTCGCCTTAATCCGATAGGTATCCAGCTGATCAAGCAGCTTGTCCATTGTACCGCTGTCCCCCATCCCGTTAAAGGTAAGCGCCAGCTCGCGCTTGGTCGTATACACATAAGGAATGGCCTTACTTGGGTCCCCTGTGTATTTTACTATCGTTTCCTGAACCGCAGACTGCTCATTTGCTTTCGAATCATGTTTGCTCTCATTAGAGCCACAAGCTGACAGAAGAGCAACAACCAATGCCAAACATATGGCTTGAGCCATTTTGCCGCGGAGTCTAGTTGCTATTTTTGATTCCATGTTCCTTACTCCTTATAATGTATATTCAAATAAATTAATAGACTTGATAGACATAATCATACCAGCTAAAGATATACAAAAAATATACATACATAAAGCAGCAAATATTCCCTTGCCTACTTTGTACAATCGCTAAACGAATCTACAAAAAACTCCCGAGCAAGCCATCACATTTGGCCCGTTCGGGAGTTACTTATTGCATTATTTAACTTCGTCTTCAATACGCTGCACAAAAATTTCTACGGTTTTGCCGTTAATCTCAGCTCGTCTTGACTCATGAGAAACTGAAGCTTCTTCGATTTGCTGGAACGCCCAGAAGGACGGTGCAATATCTGGCCATGTCTGCTCTACTTCCGTCAATGGACCACGATAGAGCATTCTATTAATAAGTGTAACCGCCTCGGAACGAATGATGCTGTTGGATGGTTTGAATGAGCCATCCGGATAACCGGCAATCATGCCATTGCGATACAGCGACTCAATAGCCGAAGTTGCCCAATAATCAGAGGTAACATCAGTGTAGTGCAGTTCAAGCGGCTTACCTGTCTCAAGCTTCAAATATCGGGCCATTACCGCTGCGAGTTCGCCACGACTAACCGGATCATTAGGACGGAATTTCCCGTCTGTTCCACCCTCAAAAATATCGTGTTTTGTCACAGTATTAATGTAATCATATGCCCAGCTGCTTGTTGATACATCCGAATAGGATTTCGACTCTACACCGTATTCACCAATCAAACGTGCGATAATCGCAGCCAATTCAGCACGATTCAAATATCTTTCAGATTTGAATGTACCATCTGGATAACCAAGAATATATCGCTGATGCTTCAAGTTACCTGCGCGATCGGAATAAACCAGCAGCTTGATCGATGAAGCCGAACCTTGTGCACTTGATACGATTCCTTGCTTATCTGCAAATTCTCCCTTAAGTGTTACATTAAGCTCTTGCTGACCGTCAGCTAATAAAGGCCACTGCAGAACAATTTTAAAGCTTCCTGATGTATTCGCCTTAAGGTCTTTTATATTCCAGACGATCGCTCCTGCAAGGATTTCTCCTCCAGCAGCATCAAGCACCTTAACTCCATCTGGAAGTATAACGCGAATTTGACCTTGCTTTAATTCCACATCAGAAATGTTCTTGTACAGAACGTCGACAGTACTCTTCCCGCTCTCTGGATGAATTGTGCGATCACTTTGCAGGTTCACAGCAATCTCTGGAGCCTTATCCGGCTGTGGTTCCGGTGTCGCTTTATCCGGCTGTTTTGCCGGTGGTGTAGCTGAGCCAGAATACGTGCTACCTCCTGATCCAGAGGAGCTATCACCAGATGATGATGACACTGGGACCATGAAAATATCGAATCTGACAATAGAGTTCTCTACTTTAATCGCAGTCAATCCGTTTTCTGTATACACGGAGCTTTCCGGATGCGCGGATTTATCATTTCGACTATCATATGTTTGATATCCTGCTGCTTCAGCCGTGATATAGTAATCACTGTCTGCATAGACCATCCAAGCATAAGCACCACCAGATACGATTTGCGTCGGACTGTCATTATTCGCAGGCGGGAACCCTGGCAGCTTAGGCAGAGTTACCGGCCCCGGTGTAATGCCATTGTTTCTGTTGCGCGCCGTATCCGCATACCACAGCTTGACTGTAACATTGCGATCATTAATCAATTGTCCTGTCACAGAGTTTCTGATATCTCCATAGGGATCAATCAATTCTTCATTGATGTTTAGCTCTCCAGCTGCCTGAACCGTTACGCTTGGCAAATCACCATTACGTTTCACGTTAATGACAATGTAGCGACGATCAGCCACCTGCCCGTTACTATCCAACACATTATAATAATAACGAATTTCCAGTTTATACGAGTTATCCGAAGCATTTCCTTGCGGTAATCCATCTGCAATAAACAAGCCATTCTGGTCTACTTCAAATCCATTGGTCTCCGCTGCTGTATTAAGCAAAGCTCCCGAAGGATTCGTAGAGTTCACGTACTGCTCACCCTTCTTAAGGAATACTACAAAATTCGGGTTAGCCGGCGTGTTTTGGATCGCAGAAAAATCAATCAAATGCAGTAATCCATTAGAATCCTTGCTTCCGATTACACCTGCAACTGCCTTATTAGCAGTGAATTCGTCCGTTCCATCACCCTTAATCGGACGATCGATTGAAGCTTTTTGTTTATAAGTAATAGACTTGCCATCGCTAATCTCTTTACTATATTCAATCGTATACTGTTGTTTGCTGGGAATCAGAAATTCATATTCGCCGTTCTTATCCGTAGTGACCGTTCCTACTACAGTACCATCCTCGCCTTTAATCGTAATAACCTTACCTGCAACAGGCTGAACACCTGCGGAAACTACCGTCTCGGTAATTTTGCCTTTTAATTTTGGAGGATCAAAAAAGATCGTAAATGATGCTTCGCCGCTAACCTCATGAACCAGATCAAATACAGAAGCATTGATTCCTATTTCCTGCGCTCCCGTCATGCCTGTTAAGTCAGGAGACTGATAGTAAACAACTGCTTTACCGTCAGCTCCCGTCACTGCTTCCGGTGCAGCAAGCGGCTGTCCGTTAATATCGACGAATATACCGCCAGCAGCAGGAACATCGAATACAACCTTCGCCCCAGCAACCGGATTGCTATTGGAATCAGTTACCGATGCAATAAGCTTTGTTGTTGACTCTCCATCCCCGACATTACGAACCGGAGTAGCTGTAAGCTCAACGCCACCGCCAAGAGGAACCGTAGAATCCATAGTAAACTCAATAGCAGATACTGCCGTCGTGCTTAATGTTCCCGCAGCTGTAGCAGTAACCTGATAAGTACCGTCCACACTTATTGGTGTTAGAGGTATCCAGCTCCAGCTTCCATCCGGATTTGTGGATAAAGATCCTTCAATTGTCTCTTGATTGTTATTCTCCACCACAAGACTGACAACAGATCCAGGTTCGCTTGTGCCCGTGATTTGTGTTACTGGCTTGCTGCCTCTCCAGCCATCCAGCGGCTTATCAATAGTGACATATACGTTATTTACCGGGAAGTCCTGTGGATTCCCCGTTTGAGGCCCCAGCGGACGCAGCGCTCTTTGAGGATCGCCAGCATCAACAATGCTTCCTCCATTTGGTGCGTATCCTAATTGTACTTTGGCGCCAGGTGGAACCTCAGTACCATTTTCCAATTGCAGCGTAAGCGTGTCTGTACCATTACCATCCGTAACGACCCCCGCAATTCGTACCGGATTACCGTCACCATTATCGATTGTAACCCAAATTTCCGGACTGCCTGTTTGCTCTACTACTGAAGGGAACTTGACCTTGATTGTATTTCGATCATTCCCAACAGCTGCTGCAATCGGCTCAAACATCAATTGATTATCAACGGGAAAACTCGACAGCCATCCCAGGCTTCTGGCATTCGGCGCTGATTCTCTAATATCAATAAGGCCACCATCAATAGGGTTTAATTGATTAGTCGAATAGTTCAATGTAATGTTCGTTCCATTTAATTCATCCAGCAGAACCGGAATACCGCCTGAAGGAATCCCGTCGCCTAATGTGAAGATCAGTGTTTTTCCGCTTGCATCACCACTGTCAAACACCACGCTGTCAACAAGTACGGGATCAGGAATTCCATCGATATTAAATGAGAATGAATAGACACTATTCACAACGCTGGTCGGCTCCAGTGCTTGTCCAAAGACCACCCTCACCTTATCCCGCGTTTCATCATTGATCACTGTAGCCTGAACAGGTCTCATCTGGTTGTGTACCGGATCGTTGATAAACGTATCCAGCTCTGAAGCAGATGCATCTGTTATACGATCAGCAGCATTGAGGTTTTCCGGATTGTAAGTCAACGAAACCTCCGCATTCAGCGGAATTTGACCACCCCATGCTGCAGGAAGCCCATCAACAATAGATAAAGATAATTTATTTGGTGATGCTGGATCATATACCATGCTCGCATTCGAGCTATTAAGCAACAATGAGAATGCCGGATTGATTCCATCATTAATCGTAACTTCAAAGGCCTGCAAAGCTTCAGAAGGTACATTTACACTATCAGGAAACGTAATCTCGATCGCATTACGGCTCTGGTCATTTTTAACGCTCATGCTTTCAGGTTCAAACCGGTTTATAACCGGGATATCTCCGCCACCAGCTGTCGGGAAGCTTTCTAATGGCAAACCACCACTGCCTGACCCTTGAACAGAACCAGAATTTTGGTTATACCAGAGTGGAGGTTTCGACCCTGCAGGAATGACATAGTTATTCGGTAAATTCGTCGGAAAATCAGGACTATTCGAATCGATCTCCAGCTTCAATCGAAACGGATCATTTTCTCCGTATTTGTCTTTGACAAAATCTACGATTTTCAACGGAACCAGAATGGGATCGTTTGCCGTTCCAATATTTAAGGAGAATCCACCTGTTTCGGTAGAATCAAAATCCACAGGAACATCCAAATCTACAATTACTGTACGGCGATCCGGACCCACCTCCGCTTTCACCACATGAGGAGCAACCCCTTCGGCAAACAGAACAGGAGCAGAATCGAAATTTCCGCCGCCATATGCTTTACCTTGAAGCTCGCCACCGATTCTGGCTTTGACATTCGTCAAATGCGGATAGTCACCGAGGTTCCAGACATTTATTTTGGCTACACCATTCTCGTCTGTCGGTACTGTAATTTCACGCACGGTGACATCCTGACCATTGCGCGTATAGTGCCGGGTTGTAACCGTGTATCCATCTGCTGTCAAATACAATTTTTCATCATCTTTTTGTGTAGCAGCCGAAGCTGTTCTTCCGCTGCCTATGTTTTGCAAGGTATATTCTGAAATATAATATAACGAAAAGGTAACCGGATATCCCGCAATCAGCTGACCGTCAATTGTTCTTACTTCAGCTTCCACATTCGCTTGCGAGCCTGTTGCAATGATACCTTGAGCGTTTGACGTTTCACCCTCGTTAACCGGAACTACCTCCGTACCATAAGGCATGTCCTGGTTGCCACCATACTTCTTGAAGTCAACGGCCGCTCCATCCTTTACTAATGGCGTTTGATGAAGGATATTGATTTGCGTAGGAGCCTGTTCCACCTCTTGAGGTGTAGCCGTTTCCGGCACAATCAGTCCGCTATAATTGTTGAAGTACCAGGAATAAATATCATGATTTTGAGTAGATCCTCCAGTTGCAGCGGTAAAACCTATAAAAGCATCATCCTGCAACAATAAGCTGGATAGATCCGTAGTATCGGATATGATCGGTTTGATCGTAAATGAACCTTCTGCATCCGCACGGTCTGCAACCAGATCTGTTCCTCTTAATACAGGGAACGAGGATAGCTTAACGCTTTGAATCTTGTTAGGACTGCCCTCTTTCACAAGCTTTCCGTCTTCACTAACAACAGGTGCCCAATATGTTTTGTCATCGTTTTCTCTAATCAGGTAAACCTGAAACTTTTGTGTTACTCCATCATAATCAATCCATGTATGAAATGACGTGTACGGGTCGCTCGTCGCCTCGCTGTTTGTTTGAGCTAATGACATCTTGCCAAGGTCAAGAGTGGCGATATTTTTCCCCTCTCGTATCCCCCCGTTCTTGGCTGATGCATGATGCACATCTCCATCACGAACAAGCGCTACATGAGATGTACGTGTACTTGTTACACCTTCAACAGGAGCAGGGTCACTACGATCCTCTGTTCCGTCCTTGCCGTTATTGTAGTAGGTGTCATATTCAATTCCAAAGCTCTTTGTTACACCTGAATATCCAAGACCTCCGCCGCTGGCTCCCGCTTCATTAGACACAGTTTGGACAGCAAATACGATTCCATCGGCTTGTGATCCGCTCTTCATTTTGAAGCTGAAGTATGTACTGAATGAACGATTGTCCGACAGCGCAACACGCTCTTTATTGAACAAGCTGCCGAACGCGTTGCCCTTTGTAGTAGCCAAGCGGATAATGTCACGAGATCCGTCACTTTGAAATCCGACACGATTCGCAGTTGTATCGTTGCCCATGGTAAGCTCGGCTGCCGAATATTTCGTACCTCCACTCTTCACACCATAGTTATATTGAAGAGCTGATGATGACGCATTTCCCAATTGAATAAGTCCTGGCGGAACTGTTGAACTGTCTGTCGCAGTAATTGCCGCTGAGCCAACTAGTGGATTACTGGTTCCAAAGCCAGCATTTTTTAGAGAAATATAGCTTTTGTTCAGATCAACCCCAACCGGAGCATTTCCTGCATCAGCTCTGCTGGCCGGATACAGCGAAAGACCGGAGCATACGATCACGAAAGCTAGCGCTGCATGAAGCCACCTTCTCCAGTTCCTTTGCTTTCGAATGACATGTTTATCCAATACCTCTTCCTCCTTTGGAAATTCAAATCTATTAATTCAGCATAGCTAAATACATTACATCCCAATATTATCCATCGTATGTATTGTATTACACGGTTCTGGACAAATTCTGAACAAATATGACATCATTCATCAATAAAAAATAGCCTGCAGCCCCATACATCGGACCACAAGCTACTGCTTCAGCAATATTCAACTATTATCATTGCATCACGTATAAAACATCTTACCCTGAAGAACATCAAGGGCCTGCTCGATTTCCTTTAATTCTTTCTCTGAAAAACCTTGAATTCGCTCGTTAAATCGGGCTTCAATCTGCACAAAAATTTCATTCATCATCGTCTGCCCTTTAGCAGAAAGGCGAATATATTGCTTCCGGCGATCCTCCGTATCAGCTATCTTTTCGCATAATTGCTTGTCGGTTAGCTTTTTTAACTCACGACTCGTATTCGGCATCGACATATGCATACATTCACTAATATCGCTTAAAATACAAGGCTGACTTACAGCGATATATTCTAGAATTTTATATTGTACGGTCGTGATCGCTTCTGATTTCACATCTTTGGTCATATCATTTGTTATTTGATGAACGGCTGTAGTAAAAGCCACAAATTTTCGAAAAATAGCGCTTCTGTCCATAAAATCACCTCTACCGACAACATATCAAAATATTTATCAAATAACAATTATCAATTTAAAATTATCATTTGACAACAAAATTGCATATGTGGTACATTTTGCTTATCAAATGATAAGTAAAGGAGCGCAATAATACATGAACCTGCTCATTATTTATACTCATCCCAATCATCAAAGCTTGAGCTATGCATTTTTACAAGAAGTGATCAGAGGCAGCAAGGAAAATCCCAATATTAAAGAGGTGCAAGTGTTAGATCTTTATGAAGAAGGCTTTAACCCTGTTCTAGTCTTTAATGAACACAAGCGAAGAAGAGATATGCATATTGACCCGGATTCAGCAAAATACCGTGATCAGATTCTGTGGGCTGACAAAATTGCTTTTGTATACCCCATTTGGTGGGGACGTCCTCCGGCTATGCTTATGGGATACATTGACAGGATGTTTTCATCAGGCTTCGCCTATAAGGATACGGGTAAACTGTTGCCGGAAGGCCTGCTCAAGGGAAAGTCAGTCGTTTGCATCTCCTTTATGAAAGGGCCAACCCATTATCCGCTGCTGTGGTTAAATAATGCCCACAAAGTGTTAATGCGAAAAGCTCTGTTTAACTATGTAGGCATCAAAAAGGTAAAGTTCTTCGAATTTGGCAATATGGAGAGCCCAAAGGGACGGCATAAAGAGAAGCTGGGCAAAGTGTATCGCTACTTCA
>RCUF01000491.1_pt1 | contig 11705 bp, 13 predicted proteins | sample 2166311 | NCBI WGS metagenome assembly RCUF01 (sample SAMN09932608, study PRJNA488358) | compost metagenome | feature: garden; material: soil; isolation source: compost soil in 4-hydroxybenzonitrile-enriched culture | place: Germany: Experimental Botanical Garden Goettingen | collected 2016-01-27
CGGGAACTTGCCAAGTTTTCTTAGCCAACCAAATGGCCAATAATCTTTAAAATCTTTAATATCCTCTTTAGCCACAGGCCATGATGCCGGAAGATACATGATGAGTTCTGTACATTCCCAATCTTTATTATCCTCTGAAACTTGTGCAGGTAATAAGCTCATTCCTGACGTTATAATAGTATGATAGTCTCGTTGTTCGTTTGCTCGAAAAATGATTAAGTTTATATTCAAACTTTCTGAAGCGGTCTCTATGTTTATTAAATCTGGCTCACCAATGTATTTCTTATAATGTTCTAATAATTGAACATTTATATCCAATATTTTCACTTTCCTCTTCTAAGCAATCTCTTTATATTAAGTCTCCCCATAGGTTGTTAGAATATCAATAGGCTTCCTTGAGGCCACTTACCCTTCCAACCACAAGGTATATGCCCTGAATTATATATTTCCAATAAGTCTGTATGAAAACCTGGTTTTACATATGTGCTATATGCATATTCCATCATTGCAGTAAGCAAATCCCACTCAACGCTCTCATATATACAATTATTTAATTTATTTTCTTGTATAAATGTAGAAATATTTTTAAGGACTCCGTCCTTAAGTAATAATTTAGCCTCCATAGTAATATTATTCCACTGTCTGTACCCTTCTCGCCAGTTCTCATGCAGAGTCGAAGTTAATTGATTTCTTATTTGGAGTCTAACATTATCCCAAGTAGAATTGACTTTTTTTTCAACATCAACCCAGTTGCGTACTTGCGTAACATTAACATTGAATGTAGCATTAATAGCATCCCCACAGTTACTGAAAAAGTCAATTTTAGATATTTTATTATCATAAAAATCCTTTACTTCGTTCATTGTCTTCCCCTTATTTTAGTTTTATTTTTTGAAACAAATATTTATGTGCGACCTTGCTGCCTATTTTTGGAGTGCTCTGATTATTTTTACTAATGCTTTTAGATATAAAAAAAGCTTATTTCTCTCATTGGATCAAGTTGGTTGGAATAAGCTTTCTTGATTTTTTCAAGTATTTGTTTAAGTTTGGTATAACGTTCTACTTATTGATTGTATCTACAATCCCTTAGTCAAAAAAAGTAAACAAAAGCATTACTGTTTTTAAGCAAAGTAAGCAATAAGTTTTCCTTCTTCTGGGTAATCACCATCCCACCCACATGGAAAACCACCAGCCTTATAGATTCTAAAAACTTGTTCGTAAAAATTTTCAATCTCACCATTTATTGCACGATTTATTGCGCAGTTTCTCAAATCTACTACAACACTTTCAAAAAAATCACTATAAGAGTCCGTTATTTGACTTCTAAGACCATCAGCTATTAATCCAGTTAATTCATTCAAACCACTAGGTTTTTGGGAAGAATCTAATTTATATAACTTTCCCTTAACTTTTCCCATTTCAAGTTGTCTTATATCAGACCAAGTATATTCATCTTCACCGAAAACTTCAGTAATAACTAGCCTTTTCGCCTCTTCATATTGATTAATTGTAACAATATTTTGAGGTCTCTCTGTTTTTGGAAAATCCATCATAGAATTCGAGAATTGAATAACCTCTTCAACTAAATTACTGTATATTCCATACTTCATAACTTATCAAACCACCTTTCCCACAAATCTATTGTTGCGCCGCCTCTGTTCCAAACATGCTCACGACTTAGAAACAAAGGTAAAATTAATATCGGATTGTATTAGAGGGTAAGGATGCTAACCTAAAACTTATCCTTTTACCTGTATCGGTTGACCGGTCGTCACCAAATGGTTTTCTCACACAATAATCCCTGCTACACGTAGTTGAACTGCGATTAAAGTAACTTTCTTTGTCTACCTTCATTACTATAGTTGTTGTACTAACCTTATTAAAAGTTGCAATTCATGTCCGCCGTCATCTTGCCTAGGTTCCTTTCAGCCGATAGCTGAACTTTATTATTCTACCTCTTCTGGTTTTCTAAATAAACATAGAGTATCTAGTGCTTCGAAGATGTTATCTCCGAACTTGAATAATGAATATCCATTTTTTCCGTATACCTTCCTGGATTTCGAAATAAACATTATTAAATTTCCGCGATATGCTTCTTCAACTACAACAAGCGGCTCTTTTACTCGCGCCTCATATTCCTCGAAGTTTTCTTTTTCATAATAATCCCCTACAGCTTCTTCAGGACTAAAAATAAAGGTTTCCAAACTTTCCATCGGGATGCTTAAATTTATATTCGACTTCACCAAATACGCTTAGTGCATCAATCACTGAATCGAATACTTGATACCCCATTGCTTCTAAAAACTTTACTGTTGCGGTTAAGTCAACCTCATTAATTGGTTTCCATCCTGCTTGTATTAGTATTTCTCTCGCATCATATGATAAGTTATCCATAATCATTCTCCTATTTTTCAAAAATACTATTCATGAAAGTCATCAATAAAATCAAAAAATGTCTTTTCACAGTTTTACATGGCTGGTAGTACTTCTCTTTACCTTTAAAGATACTTACTAGTATATTTTCTATTTTTAATGTTGACTATAAAAGTCGATGACCGCCTGAATCTCAGCACAATTTTCAACATGCCATGATTTGAAACTTTCATCATCCTTGTACGGATTTTTGGGGTCGTTTTTGGCTTTCCTCTTGTTTCTTGTACTTTCTTAATTAAGTCAGGATTCCATTACACTTGGATTGAATTGTTACTCTCGTCTTTGAGGAACTGAACATGCTTCTCTAACTGCTCCCTAGCAAGATCTCTAATTCTCAATTAGCTTTTGTCTTTAGCACTACCCGTTCCCTATGTTGTAAAGCTAATCTATTGAAAAGTAAGATGGTTGCTAAAATACTAGCATTTCCATCTGTTTAGTTTTCTTTTTTTCTGCTTGTTCAGGCATGCGGAATACTGTTTTGTCCTTCATCATGCCGTAAATAATGTTGACTACTATCAGCGCATCTTAACTGTCCGCCTGTTGCCGCGACCCTCGTACTTTCTGGCAGTAGCCTCTTATCTCCTGATACTCTGCTTGTGTCTGTGAAATCAATCCCAATTTTTCTTCTCCTGCCTGAACCTGCTTTGCCATTTCTCTTGCCCTCCTTTGATTTTGAGCATGCAAAAAAGCTCATTCCCCCTCATCATTCAAGTTGGAACAAGCTTTGGAAAGTTTACAAGGAGTTAGATCAGAGATTTATAGTACGAAAGTGGGGTTAATAATAATACTGTATACATCTTTCTTTGGGAGGTGTCCATTCATCAACCAATAGATCTTCTCGCAGCAGTTTAGATTTGTGCTCCAGTTTGGCAATAAATAAAGCATAATAGTCGCCACCAGTTGGATAAGCAAACAATCCATACTTTTTTGGATAAATGAGATTATTGACTTCTTTTATCTTGTCAGGCACATACTCATATTCAAATTCCCCCAATTTCTCCAATTCCTCCTGGGAAGCCAACTCAAGGTTATGAGCAAATTCATAATCCAAAATATAGTTAACAATCTCCATAGATTGCTCACCTCGATAATCAAGATAGAGAAATTTCTTCGTAGATAGACCATATTTTAATACACTTTCGTAGATACTTAACTCCTCCAAATCACTTAGAATGACTTCCATGTCTTGGCGATCTTCAAATATGAGCTGTACGATTTCCTCATCAGACATGTTGATTTCCTCCGCTTATAATTATTGAAACAATTCCCCATGTTTATTCGGAATATATTCGGGATAATTTTTACGATAAAAGTTATCTATGAGGCGCAACAGCGTGTCCCATTCCGGATAAGATTCATGATCTCCAATTTCCATTTTCGCTTCTGGCGTGTTCATCAATACATCGTCAAAATGATTGAAAACAGGTAGACTCAATTTATTCCTTACATAAAGCAAGAACAATATTTCATATGGATAGAATCCATATCTAAAGTCGCCAAATTCCATGGACTCGCCTATTTCTGAGGCTAACATCGAGTGGTAAAGTGACATTTCACCAATCAGGCGGTTAATTACTTCCGAATCACGAGTTTTCCATTGCTCCAACACTCCCTTATAAACATCCAGGTCTTCCGGTATTAAATCGTATCGAAGCCCAGCTTCCTTGAATTTTTCTTTCACAGCTATATGCAAGTATTGACTCGTTCCCGCAATAGTTTTATTTCTATATTGTAAGTATAACTCCAATAAAAACCACGTATGTTTGTTCCATTCATTAGCTTCTAGTATATTACTTCCAAGGTTGTTCTCTATAAAGTCAAATAATATGTTTTCTTCTTTCTCCCACCCAAACATCGTGAAATGAATTAAGGCTGTTATGACTTCCCGAAACGAGTATTCTGGCATCATCCCAGGGTAACGGATTTTATAAAGATCTTGCCCCATACACTGGTAAAAAACGACCATTTGCATCTTTTTCAATTCTTCTACTCTATTTCCACCATTAATTAAAACATCGTACTTCCATTTTGAGAGGTAATATGAGAAAACTGAGTCTAAATCTATTAATAAAATATGATCCTTCTCTACGGCATTCAAATCGACGATATTAATTATTTCACTTTGGCACTCTTCATATTCATTTTTAATTTCTTCAAATTTGATCCCGTCAACAAAGTTTTTACTGTATCTTCTATACGCCATTTCTAGTTTTTTTGGATTTAGCATTATGTCCTCCTTAAGGTTAGTCTATTGCTTTGTTCCAATCTTTTATCTTTAATTCGTCTACACCAAATCCAGTTTTGGTTATCTTTAAATCTGTTTCTACCCTAATAAAATCAAATTGCAATCCAGGATACTCCTTTTTTAGTTTTTTCAATTTAGTCTGAAAAGCCGCATATATTGAATTGCCACTTTTTAGCATATCTTGAAAATAAGCTTCCCCTCCCAATTTTTGTTTATTAGAATAACTAAAACTGGCGGAATCTGATGCTTTTGATTCAATCATTGTTAATTTTGGTGGAGGACCCTTTGATAAAAATGTCGCATCTACACCGTTCCTACCTATTTGGAAAAAATCTGAAATGTCTTCACCTAAATTGTTATCTTTTGCTACTTTTTTCGCTACTTCTTCTCCAAAATCACCTTTATCATGACTAAAATATTTAGAGTTATCGATTTTTCTTTCATGTTCTTTTGCGTCTTTCAAGTCAAAATTATCACTAATTTCATCTTTAGTATCTAGTTTGTTTGCCAATTTGTTTCTTTTACGTGTTAATCTTTTGAGGTCATCCTCATTTCCTTCTTTTTTCAATTTCGCTATTTGTTCATCTAAAGTTTTAATTTCTTTTTTGATATTGTCAGCCTTACTACCACCTGGATCACCTTTACCCGTCCCCTCAACCTTTTTCGCCGAGTTCTCTTCCATTTCCTTCATGACCTTGTTGTAATTCTTCTGCACATCCGTCTGTGGAAGTGGTCCGCTGTCCATCTTATTAACGTGCGGAACTGGCGCTCCGTTGGCTGTGGCCAACTTCCCGGGGTTGAGGCCGTCTACCATTTTACTTAGTTGCTCATTGAACTTCTGACCCAGTTTACTGCCGGTCTGCTCCAGTTTGGTTACAGCTTTACCAAAGCCTGCCCCGACCGCATCTACACCTTTGCTAATCCATTGCGGTGTAACCTTGCTGCTTACCTTTTCCGCGAATCCGCCGATGGCCTTGCCTACTTTGGAATCCAGTACGCCCACGGTGACAAAACCCAGTCCTGCGTCCTTTGCTACTGAGCCCCAGTTGATCTTTTCACCACTTAGCACCTGACTCGCCAGATTTTCCGCGGCATTTGTCACACCACCGATCGCTGCTTTTCTTAGCAACGTTCCTCCTACACCGAGTGGACCAAAGATCGCTCCAGACACTGCCCCGATCCCCGCTTCTTTTAAGCCGGTCAGGGCATAGTCACTAAAGTCGCTCACTTCCCCTCGGGCGATATCCGATGCCGCCAAACTCGCTACGCCCAAGCCGCCTGCAAGCAGTGCTCCTCCGGCTACCGCCGCAATGACCACCGTACCCGCTCCAAGCGTCGCTACCGTAATGGCTGCTACCACGGCTACGGCTGCCACAACCGCCAAACCGCCCAAAATATTCATCCCCAGCTTGCCCCAGTTAAACGGTTCAGGGGGTGGCGGCGGTGGAGGTGGCTCGCCTTCCTTCGGTTCATCATCAAACGGCGGGTATGCAGTTCGGTCGCTACCGTCCGCCCAGACGTTTCCTCCCAACACGTGGTATTCGTTTTCTACCGAAAGCCCCGTGCTTCCTCCTGTCTGATACGCCATGACCTGACTGGTTCCGTCAATAATGATTTTCTTCGGCGTATTCAGAATGATTTCCTGCTCTGCTTCTAACGATAACTTCTTGGGACTAGTTATTTCAATCCCAGTAGCATCGTCCAGACTCATCTGCAATGTCCCACCCGGATCACCCATGATATGGATGCGACCCGGTGCCATTTTCAGCTCACTTCCATGCTCCGTACCAAAATATCGATCATTGGGATTACTCGTTTTCGCGCAACCGTCTCCATTTGTACGAACCGCACCCAAAATCATTGCTCTGGAACCAGACGCATCTGGAAAATACAGGCTTGCCTGTGTTCCCACCTTCGGCATACTGTACATCGCACTTCCTGTAGGGGGAGCGAACGGGTACCAATGCGGCTCAGATACCCCGTCATCCTTATCAATCGCCAGCCGCAGCTTCACTTCCTCTCCCCGTACCGCCAGAACCTCTCCTTCCAGAGAAATTCCGATTGTTTTGGGATTGGGGATGAAATCGCTGCGAATGCCCTCCGCGCGGGCCAACACATAACTGAATAGCAAATGCCCCTTTTCCATGCGGCTTCGCAATTCAGTTACAATCATCTTTTTCTGGCGAAATTGCACCTCGTCTCCAAGAGCATACCGTTCTCCGCTTTCGATCTCGTATTTGAAAAAGTCGGTATCATGTAGCCCGGCTGACGTTCCGCCTGCCCGCTGATAGCCCTTTAAATCTTTACTTGCCGTATAAGGCGTATCCTTCCGAATCGTTCGCTGGGTGCCAGCTGGCATGCCGAAATACAGCTTCGGCGCTGCGGACTCCCATATGTCGCTGACCACCACTGTATGTAAACGGCTCGCCATCCGTTTCATAAGCTCCCAGTCGGTTTCATGATATTGTAAAATGGCTTCGCCTACCGACTGCTCTCCGGTCTGGAACAAGACATCACTTCGCTCATAGCCTTGAGCAAGCTTATGCACTAACTGTTTATATGTTTGTTTTTCCTCAGGAAAAGACCGCTTTCTTTTAACAATATCCAGCTCAAATGAGCCACTGATTCCTTCCAGTGTAAGTGTATATACTCCATTATGGTTCTCAACTTCCACCGTATGGACGACACCCTTAAATAAGCTGATTTCCTCTTGTCCATTCTGCGCATACACATGTAGCTGATCCTCTGAGGTCGCATCTAGCGCAGCCGTGGCATGACTCGACTCCTTACAAATGCCTGTGAGTGTAATACGCCCATGCTCACCCGGCTTCCACTCGATCTGAACATCCTTTAAGACCTGAATGGGGTAGGGGGAATCTATTCGAATCTGATCATATCCTATCATGTTTTCAAACCTCCCTTCCAGCTACTCCTCCTGCTGGCCATTCGTATGAAATTCGATAAATCCATGATATAAACAAGTCTGAAATGAAGAGGTCGTCAAGGCTGGCTGGCCTTCCACCTTTGTCTGTTCTTTTGTGTTTTTCCACTTATCCGTCAGCATCGGCAGGCATGGCTTTCCTGAGATTGTGGAGCCATCTTCGGCGATCAGATATATAGTCTCGGCACTCGGCTGTTCCGGACTGTTACAAATTCCAAAATGAGGGACATTTTCAGGAGAATAATCTCCTTCATTCATCATGGGTTTACCATTAACAAAAGCCCCGTGGCTGTTCGGCAAATTGATCTTTCGAGGATGGGTCCCGCAAGTGCAACGCATACAGGCCCCCCGTACGACATAATACTCATTGTCTGACATGTGCCCTTTCCCTCCCTATTTCACCTCGACTTGCTCCAAAGCGATCCCTGTGTAATCACGCCGCAATATACTTTCCGCCACGTCTAAACGGACGATGATCATCGGGATAGCACTCTCCTGGATTGTAAATATCTTGTGGCCCCGAATAGCATCTGCATGTAATACCAGCTTTCGAAGCACACTTTGATCCAAATTCCATTCGCTTTCTGGATGTACTGCTGTAAGCCGCTCCACAAAAGGAATATAGTAATTCTTCTGTATCCTCTGTTCGATCTGAGTAAGTATCGTTAATTTCATAGGCATCTCCGGCACATAGGCCTGGACAAGACGCTTTAAAGCATCTGAAATAAGAGGAATGGGACCTTCTAGATAATCAATAAAAATACTTTCTGCATCTGCCTTCACGTGAAACATCAATGGCTTGACAATATCCTCCGGCTGCAAATCATACAGCTTCCACGGATCAATCGTTTCCATCACCTTTTGTAGCCTAGGAACATTGGTATACCGCACATCCTGCTTTAAGAGGAAATAATCCATGAAGATTCCCCCTCTCGTGTCTCGGCTCTCTCACTATGCCTAAAACGGCACAATATTTCGCTATCATCTCGATATTCTCCAGCAAATATCGTGCATACATTTGCTTTTGGCATCCTTTCTAACGAAGGGGAAGCGATAAAAACTGGCATCTGGTTTTTCAAGAACTCAACAGTGAGCAGATGGTATTTGACCGCCTCAATTTGTTGAATTTGTTCAATATCCATCGTCGTGATCTTACGGGCATAATCTGATTTAAGCTGTTCCAGCTTAGTCATGCGATTGAACAGAGGCTCGAAAACAAAGTCTGCCGACCATTCCACAGCGCATTCAGTCTCATCCAGAAACCAATTTTCATCATAGGCATCTATACGATAAACCGCTTTATTTTTCATAACACGAGTTCTGAGCAAGGAGATATAAATATATCGAATATCCCCCTTACGACCTTGCTCGTGCTGAAGGGTAGCGAGCTGGCATAGCGACTCTAAAGCTGCTATAAGCTCGTCTTCAATGGCTTGCTGGCGCGTCAGAAAGTTGTTTTCAATAAGAGCCAAATCATGTATCCATTCCGTAAATACGTGCTTTTCCAGCAAATCCTGCAACGCAGCATCCCGATCCATGAGCTTCATTCAATGTTCACCTTACCCCCGGTTAATCTCACATCGTCCATGATGTCCAGTTTGGCTCCGGATTGAATAAAACTCACGCCTTCTTTCCCCTCCATAATAATTTTTGCTCCCCCTGTAATTTGGATATCTTCCTGAGCAGACAGGGTTATTTTTTTGTTACTGTTAATTTCGATCCCGCCTTCATCCGTGAGGCGCATGAGCATTTGCCCACTGTTGATAATTTCTACTGCACCAGGCTTGAAAACGACTTGTTTGCCGTACTTGGTGCTGATACTTTTGACCGCAGGATCACTTCTTTTAACGGGATCAGAGGAGGCAAGATCGACAGAACTGGCGGCAAAAGCATTCTGCTCCCGTTCATCCGGAAAGTACAGACGAATTTGATCCCCTGCTTCCGGCATAACATACCAGCCGCTGCCATCAGGAGAAGAATAAACCGTAGAATAGGGAAACCACATAGCCCCGGATGCAGTCGAGCCTTGATCAATTTCCAGATTGATTTTCACTTTTTCTTTGGAAATATCAATCACCTTGCCAAACAGAGAGGCTCCTGACAGATCATAGGCATAGACGGTTGGGCATTTTAACCCATGTGCATCCCGTAAAATGTAACGATTCACGATCAGATTTCCTTCTGTGGTCGTCTCCGCCCTAGCTATGTAAAGCGTTCTTTTATGAAAAATAACGGAGCTACCGAGCTCTAGCACTTTGTTGCTGGTCACTTCATAGCTCAAGCTGTTAGACTCGCCATATTCCGGCAGTCCGTTACGGGACATGAGCTTGTGCTCCTTCAAGTCTTTTTTTATGGAATAGTTATGTTCGTTCAGCGGTTGAGGGGCACTAGAATGGGGGACACCAATCACATATTTCAGTCCTTGTTGCATCGTAATTGGAATTAAAGCAGCATGTAGCCGAGAAGCAATTCTTTTGACAAAAGCCCAGTCCGTTTCATTGTATTGCACTAATAATTCACCGATAGCTGCGCCATGAGAAGCCTCATCAATCACTTCTGCATCAGTATATGAACTTGTAACATGCGAAAACAGTTTGTTATACGACTCTCCTGTTTTTTGGAATGAACGACGTTTAGGGCGAATGTCCATCATTAAGGTTTCACTGCTAGCCTCAATCGTAAGCTCGCGTACTCCGTTTACAGCTTTTACAGCAATATTCGTGACGATTCCCTGAAAAAACCGGATCTCCTTGCCTTCACTTTTTAAGAAGACTTCGATGTGCTCATCTTCATCTGCTTTTTCTACGTATTGATCCAGCTTGTCCTCCGAAACAATTCCACGTATGCAGAAGCTCACATGTTCGTTTAACTGTTTAATAAGATGGATACTTAATACACGCTGAAACTGATAAGGGGCCACCTGAACATCTGCTGTAGTGTAAATGGGGTTACTCATTCATATCCCTCCTCTTCTGCCTCGTCAACCGTTTGAATGGTACGAATCATCTGCAGGGCGACATCCCGCCATTCAGCATACTGCTTATACGGACAACAAAATGTTCCCATGACCGTCTTTCCTTCCAGCTCAAAGTAGAACATATTGTGGTAGATGGGCTGGTCCAGTGCAGGACTTTTAAAGTCAAAATAGCCAATCTGCTTACCATGTACCTCTACTATTTTTTCTTCATAAAATACATGGGCAGGATTCATATTTTTCATCATTGACTTCATGCCAGAAGTGAGTTGTTCCACCCATTCATCTTGTAGCGTCTGGTCCACCCGATTCAGGGTAACATCCACACTGCCCAAATCATTCGTCAAAATCATTTCTGGACGTTGCTCATGAGGATATTTAATCTTTTGCAAATGCTTGGGCATTGGACTAAAGATAGAGGGGACATGCATTTTCAGCCGATCTTTAAAGAAAGATCGCTCTTCAAACACATAGGTTTGACCGTCAATGATTATGGGTCCTGCTAAAATATTGTTAGGCCTCTTCAGCTTCTCCATCTCGCGGAGCTGATCCAAAATCTTTTCATCCTCATATTTCATAATGCACACTCCTCTACCTGATTTTCTAATCCACAATCATCCGTCCGCCGCCGCCGCCCTGCCAACGGCCTGCTGTTCGTTTTCCACGTCCGACGCCTTCTAGAATAAGAACTAGCTGTCTATGCAACTGAGCATGAGAATAATCTCTGTATTCCGCACCATTTCGGTTTGCAATGTAATGCTGAATGGAAGCTCTGTCTACGGCTTCTGAGTTCAGGCATATGAGCGCAAACATACAATCCATCGGATCTGTGGCACCACTTTTAAGCAGCTCAGATGCGAAGTAGCGCATCGTCTCTGGGCGCAATGTACTCTGCTTCAAACCCGCAAAAGGAGCATGAATATCACTCCATGTATTGAATTCGGTTGCCATGTCGGCAAAATCCTGATAATCCGAGCGAAGCACGGCTCCATCTTTGAGCTTGAATCGGCCCAGCTCCATCTTATCCAGACCGATCTCTGCCTCATCCTCCAGCACGATATCTGCATGATGGGCTGTGAAATCCGGGCGATCTGTTTGTTCCAAAAAGAGCA
>RCUF01000492.1_pt1 | contig 11644 bp, 11 predicted proteins | sample 2166311 | NCBI WGS metagenome assembly RCUF01 (sample SAMN09932608, study PRJNA488358) | compost metagenome | feature: garden; material: soil; isolation source: compost soil in 4-hydroxybenzonitrile-enriched culture | place: Germany: Experimental Botanical Garden Goettingen | collected 2016-01-27
ATGCAGTAGATCTTGCCTCAGCCCGGTGATCCGGCGTAAGTACACGATCCAATATCACTTGTTCAAAATGTGCAAATCCTGCGTCTCTAATGCGTGGTCGTGGTAAAGTTATTTTAATATCCAGAGCAATTTTCCCATTTTCAATCAATATAACTCGGTCTGCTAAGCCTACCGCCTCACTCACATCATGGGTTACCATGATCGCAGTAAACCCTCGCTGCTCCCACAAATCCTCGATAAGCCTCTGCATTTCAATTCTAGTCAATGCATCAAGCGCGCCCAACGGTTCATCAAACAGCAATAAATGAGGGTTTCCCACTAATGCCCGAGCTAATGCAACACGCTGACGCTGCCCACCAGACAATACAGATGGCCATTCTTCTGCACGATCTTCAAGACCTACCAGCTTCAATGCTTCAAATGCTCTTCGATGTGCTTCGGCCGAGGGAACTCCTGTTAAGCCCAGCTTCACATTGTCCAGTACCGTATTCCATGGCAACAAACGAGCGTCCTGAAACATAAATCTCGTATCATGGTGAACTCCCTTAACCTCTTTATCCTGCAATTTCAGGGAGCCACTGCTCACTTGATCCAGCCCTGACAGCAAACGCAACAATGTGCTTTTTCCGCAGCCACTTCGTCCAACAATAGCTACGAAGCTTCCAGGTTCAAGGGATATATGAATATCTTCAAGCACTTTTTTATGTCCAAATTGCTTGGAGACAGCCTCCAGCTCAATCGAAATTCCATTGAATTGCTTTGATGAACTTACTTCAGGATAACGATCATAAACTTCATCATTACTTATTGTATTTGCGATTCCTGCAGCCCTTCCTTGGCGAAATGCGGATGCCATTTCAGCCACCTCCTCTCAAGTCCTTTTGCCAACAGATCAGACAGCTTGCCGAGCAGCGCATACAACAATATGCTTAGTACGACAACATCCAGCTGGAAAAATTCCCGAGCATTCATCGCCATATATCCAATCCCGGAATTTGCCGCAATCGTCTCTGCTACGATGAGTGTCAGCCACATGATCCCTAATGCAAATCGGAACCCTACCAAAATTGAAGGAAGTGCGCCTGGTAAAATGACTTTACGGTATAACTGCCAATGACGCAGACCATACACTTTTCCCATTTCAATCAGACCAGGATCTACAGAACGAATGCCATGCAAGGTGTTAATGTATATAGGAAACAATACCCCAAGTGCAACAAGGAAGATTCTTCCCTCTTCACCAATACCAAACCAAGCGATAACAAGCGGGATCATAGCTAAGTGCGGTACATTCCGTATCATTTGGATCGTTGAATCGGTCAGCTTCTCAGACAATGGAATAACTCCGTTTAACAGGCCAAAAGCAAACCCCAGCAGCCCGCCAATTACGAAACCAATCAAAGCTCTCCATGTACTGATGCCAATCGCTTTGAATAATTTCCCGTTCGTTGTTAATTCCCAGCCAGCTTGAAAAACCTCTAACGGCGATGGCAATGTTCGCTCTGATATGACTCCGACGCTTCCCAGCACCTGCCATACAATGAGGATGAATAAAGGAATATACCAAGGCAGAGCCTTGCTGTGCCAACTTTTCTTCAGCATACGATCTATTCCTTTCTTAATGTGCTGATGCCTTTGGTGTTGGACGAACGTTGTTTGCAATAATTTCGCCAAATGGACTTATAGAAGTGGGCCCTACCGTCTCGATTCTTTCATCCAATGGTAATAGAGGGAACAATAGATCAGCCACACGGTACGCCTCCTCCAAATGAGGATATCCTGAGAAAATAAACGTCTCAATCCCTAAATCAGCATATTCTTTCATACGCTTGGCAACGATCTCAGGGCTTCCAACGAGCGCCGTACCTGCGCCCCCGCGAACCAGACCAATACCCGCCCATAGGTTCGGACTAATCTCTAAATTGTCCCTGCTTCCACTATGCAGTGTTGCCATCCGTTTCTGACCGACGGAGTCAAAGCGGTTAAAGATTTTTTGGGCTGCCGCAATTGTCTCGTCATCTAAATGACGAATCAAATGGTTGGCTGCTTCCCATGCTTCCTCCTCTGTCTCACGAACGATAACATGAAGCCTGATGCCAAATTTAATCTGACGTCCCTGCTGCTCTGCCAACTGACGCATTTCTGCAATTTTTTTCGCTACCTCAGCAGGCGGCTCCCCCCAAGTCAGGTATACCTCTGCGTGTTCTGCTGCAACCTTATGGCCTGCTGCGGAGGAACCCCCGAACCATAATGGTGGATGCGGCTGTTGAATACTTGGATATAAAATATGGCCACCTTCCACACGAATATGTTTACCGTTAAAATCCACGTTTTCTCCAGATACCTCTCTACGCCATACCTCTAAAAATTCACTCGTCAATTCATAACGCGAGGTGTGATCCAGAAATAATCCATCTCCCGCTAATTCTACCGGGTCGCCTCCAGCTACAACATTTAACAGAAGTCTTCCACCTGAAATGCGGTCAAGCGTAGACGCCATCCGCGCAGCAAGTGTAGGGGATGTAAGTCCTGAACGTAATGCGACAAGGAATTTCAGTCTCTCTGTTGCAGGAACTAATGCCGAGGCAACGACCCAAGGATCTTCGCAGGAAGTCCCCGTCGGAATCAATACTCCTTCATAACCTAATCGATCGGCCGCCACTGCAATTTGCCGCATATATTGAAGATCTACAGTCCGCGCACCTTCGCTTGTGCCAAGGTAGCGACCATCTCCATGCGTCGGAATGAACCAAAAAACCTTCATAATTCCTCGCCTCCTAATATTCCTGAAATCGTTATTTTAAAATGGCATCATTAATATCCAGCTTCTTCGGAATTAATTCCAAATCCAGGAAAGTATCCGCAATGGCTTGCTGTGCTTTAATCAGCTCAGCATCTATGGGCTGAACGCCATAATTCCGGCGTTCTGCTGCAAGTACAAGGGATTCTACATCAATTCCTAATTGTGGTGACAGCTTCTCGGCCAGCTCCTGTGGATGCTCCTTCGACCATGCATCGATCTTGTCTGCTTCCTCCAACAAAATATTAACCAGATCAGGGTATTTCTCAGCAAACTCACGGGTCGCCAAATAAAACTCATGATTGGATACGACACCTTCACCATCTGCCAGCACTCTACCACCAGTAGCTGTCTCAGCTGCAGCCAGGAACGGGTCCCATATCACCCAGGCATCTGCACTACCTTTTTCAAAAGCAGCACGTGCATCAGCAGGAGGTAAATATTTTACCGTTACGTCTTTATATGAAACACCGTGCTTTTCAAGCTGTTTGACCAATAGATAATGCACGTTAGATCCTTTATTTAATACGATCGTCTTCCCCTTCAAATCAGCAACACTCTGAATCGGCGAATCCTTCGGCACGATAATCCCTTCACTCTTGGGACTCGCTGGCTCATGAGCCAAATACACTAATGGCGCTCCAGCAGCCTGTGCAAAAATCGGCGGAGCTTCACCGGTATGTCCAATATCGATACTACCTACATTTAGAGCCTCTAACAGCTGTGGACCGCCAGGAAATTCCGTCCACTCAATCTTGATATTTCGCTCGTCAGCCAACCGCTTATCCAATGAACCGTCAGCCTTAAGAATATTAATCGTTCCATATTTCTGATAACCGATTCGGATCGCAATATCTCTTGTCTCTGAAGGCGATGCTGATGAAGGTGTCTCCACCTTTGTCTCACTAGTATTCGAATTGCTGCTATTACTGCCTTTGCTGTTGCTTGCACTATTTCCATTGCCGCAAGCTGTAAGCACCAGTGACACTAGTAATATCAATCCTACAACCCACTTAACGTCCCATTTTTCTTTTCTCTGCTTCATACGCTTCAACTCCCCCTTATCATTTGCAAACCCCTTAATAACCTTAAAAAAACACAAGGGTCTCCCTGATCGACAGCACAGCGTAAATAAATAGAGTAGCTGTATATATAGTCGATTAGAGAGACCCTCCGGTTGTCCGGTTAAGTCGGCTATTTTATTGAACAATCCAATTATTCATACTAAACAACTTGGATTAATTGAATATTAACATTGCCATAAAATGGTGTCAACAGATAAATAAATTTAATTTTTGCTTTTCATTTTTGAAATATATACGAGTGAGTAACTGTATAGAAGAATGTCCTGTGTCCATTATTTTATCGGTACCATTATTCGTTCGCCTTTCCTGAATACGGCCAGTTCTGTATAACCTGCAGCCTCCGCAGCAGCTCTCGCAGTATCCAGCAGCATGCCGATGTCATCCGGAAAGTGAGCATCTGAAGATAAAGTAAGTGGAACCCGATATTCAGCCAGCACAGACAGGAACAATGGACTTGGACAGCTCTCTGCTATCGGGTATCGATAAGCCAGACCAGTATTAATCTCTGTAATGACACCGCTATGCACCATCTCCTCAGCAATTCTCCGGTAATACGGAAGCAGCTCCCGCTCATCGTGTGGACGGAAACCAAATACCTTCAGATTGTCCGGATGGGCGATAATATGGAACAGACCTGATACACAGGCTTGTCGCAATAGCTCGTAATAATTCACATAAGTTTCAACGGGATCTCTATCATTAAATTCATCCTTCGCCTCCGGATTATCAAAACCCCATCCATCTAGGAAATGAACTGATCCTATAACGTAATCCCAATCGTACCCCGATAACATTTGTCCGAGCTCTGCTTCACCACCAGGAAAAAAATCAGCCTCAATCCCAAGTGCCAAATCTGGACGAGATTTTTTCGCTTCAGTTACGAAGCTGACAAAATCGGATAATGAAGCCACACAGACCTGATCCAGCCAAGTACGCTGCAGCCTCCCTACAGGACTATCATCAAGCAGCATATGCTTCTCGTAATATGATCGACATTCCCGAAAACGATATAAATGATCCACTACACCAAAATGTTCAATGCCACGTTCACGTCCAGTCGTTAAATACCGATCAAGCCACTCTTCGCTATAGCAGCCCTGCTGCATTCTGCTAGATAACAGCTGCGACATTTTCTCTGCAAATTGAAGCGTATGATGGCCTGCTGATAAATCCGGCGTAGATTTCGTAGAAGTCAACGCCTGCATAGTGCGTAATAACCAGCGCAACGAATATGGGCCTTCCTCTAGATGAAAATGCATATCAACCTTCACTAAGTTATATCCCCCTTGCTTTAATCCCATTTCAGCATAGCTTCTGAAGGCTCGATTCCAAGATAATGACACATTAACGGAGCAAAATTAAGCTGTGACAAGACCTGCGAATTGCCCAACATGGAAGAAGGGATCGGTGTCTCACCAAATACGTAAAGCGGGACATTCCGTTCCTCAGGCTCTGTCCCACCATGCTGTCCCATGGCATTCATTCCATGGTCAGATGTAACGATAACATGATAACCCTGTGATCTCCATAACGGCACCAAGGTCGCGAGCATGCCATCGATTGCACGTACAGAACCTTCATATTGCTTACTTTCTCCTCCGTGCTTATGCCCCATATCGTCGATATTCATAGAATGTATATATAAAAAATGCGGATCAAAAGCTGTCCGTAAATACTCGGCATCTATAAACAGATGGCTGTCTGGATAATGATCCTCAAAATAGAAAATGCCATGCTGGATCGGTTTGCTATCATCATGCTGATGTCGGTCTGTTACCGGATTAAAAGGAGCGGTGTTGTATAGCTCACTTACCCAATGATAAGCGGCAGCAGCAGTTCTTAACCCAGCTTCGCGAGCGATATGAAATACACTCTGCTCATGACTAAGCCTTGCGATATGATTGGCCGTAATGCCATTTCTTGCTACTGGTGTGCCGGTAAGCAATACTTCATAGAGTGGACGCGAGAGGCTGGGCAGCTGGGATTGAACCTGGTAGCAGGTGACCTCACCTTGCTCGACAAGGTGCTCCATATAACCCAAAAACTTGCGTGCGGAATCGTATCTTAATCCATCCAAGACAACAACTACTAGCTTTGAAGCTGTTTCCGACATTATACTCTCCCCTTTTACTTTGCTTCGATCCATTGGATATGATTGCTTCTAAGCATCTGCAGCCACTCCTTCGGTGGTGCAGCATCACTAACAATAGTATGAATCTTTCTTAGTGGTACAATTTCGACAAACGCTTCTTTATCCAGCTTGGACTCATCCGCTAACACGATTGTTTGGTAAGCTGCCTCCACCATCCTGCGAGACATTCCAGTCTCGTTCAGATCGTAATCGCTAATTCCGCGGTTCAGGGATATTCCCCCGATGGATATAAAAGCCTTGTCTACCCGAAACTGCGAGATTACACGTTCTCCAAGCGTACCTGACATGGACTGCTGCTCTGGATTCAATTCCCCGCCGACTACAAAAATCTTCCCTGAGAACCTGCCGCTGTTCAACGACTCCATTAAATGATAGGCAACTGCAAGAGAGTTCGTCAGAATCGTCAGTCGTTCCCGCCCAGCGATGGCCTTAGCCAGCTCAAGCGTCGTAGTGCCAACATCAATGGCAATGGTGTCACCGGATTCGATCAGCTCGGCTGCCAAGCGGCCAATTCGCTCCTTCTCCTCCGACTTTACCTTTTGACGCTGCAAATAAGGTGGCTCGAAGCTGGTCGGCTTCATCAGAACGGCTCCACCATATACCCTTTTAGCTAACCCTTCCTTTTCCAATATTAAAAGATCGCGGCGAACTGTCTCCTCCGAAACAGCAAATGTAATTGATAATTCAGGTACCTTGACTTGACCTTGCTGTTTTAATTGCTCCGTGATCACTCTTTTGCGTTCTTCTGACGAAATTGACAAGCTTTAAGCTCCTTCCCTCTCAAGCTGCAGAAGCTGGGAAGCATCCAGAGCCAAGCTCACAGAGGCTTGTTCTCCCAGTCGCAAGGATCGACCGTCATTAAGAATATCTACCGTCAGACTTACTCCCGCAGCATTTATTACATAACGAATAATGTTGCCTAGAATAGAAACTGAACCGATTGTGCCATCAACGATCTGCTTGCCTGCATATGCACCCTCGATTCGTGCGCTCTCATTCATAAGTACAAGTGCTTCAGGACGAATGGCGAAGCTCTCAGCATCACTAATCATTCCTCCAAACAGCCGTAATACCTCAGGTCGGGTCAACACATTATAGCTACCCATAAACTGAGCGACAAACTCTGTTCTTGGAGCTGTGTAGAGCTCTTCCGGAGTACCTTGCTGAACGATCCTTCCTTTATTCATCAGACATACCCGATCGGACAAGATCAACGCCTCCTCCTGATCATGGGTCACAAAAATGGTTGTCATATTGAATTTTTTCTGAATATCCCGGATTTCCGTACGCAGGTTTTTGCGAATTTTCGCATCCAAAGCGCTAAGCGGCTCATCCAGCAATAGAACCTTGGGCTGAACAGCAAGTGAACGTGCAAGCGCTACACGCTGCTGCTGTCCTCCTGAAAGATGCTGCGGATAAGCATCACGCTTATCTCCCAGATCAATAAGCTCCAGCAATTCATCAGATCGTTTGCGTCTTGCTTCCCTGGAAGCTCCTCTCATTTTCATCCCATATTGAATATTTTCACTAACCGTTAGGTTCGGGAATAAAGCGTACGATTGGAATACCATACCGATCTCTCGATTACGGGGCGGCAAGCTCACAATATCCTTACTATCCAGCCAAATCTGTCCGCCATCCAGATCCGTCAGGCCTGCGATACAGCGCAGCAGCGTGCTTTTTCCACAGCCTGAAGGCCCTAGCAACGTTACGAGATCCCCCTCACGGATATCCAAATTCACATTATTCAGTACCGTTGTATCACCAAATTGCTTACGGATGCCTTCCAGTTTCAGATACGGTTTCATCACGATATCCCCTTGTTCACTTTTTTACCGAGCTTCATTAGAATCATGGACAGCACTAAAATAAATACAAAGTAGGAAATCGCAATTGCACTGGCCAAATGCCCACTTTCGTTCACCCTTTGATACAGATAAACCTGGATCGTCTGGATATGCCCTCCAACTAACATATTTGTTAATACAAATTCTCCAAAAAGCACTGAAAAAGATAGTAATGTCGAGGTGACAACGCCAGGCCATATATTAGGCAAAATAACCGTAACGAACGCTTTATAGCGACTAGCCCCCAGCATCTCCGCGGAATTGAGCAGCTCAACTGCTGACACAGTAAGCAGGCTATTACGTATCCCTTGATACATGTAAGGCAAAATTATAATGAAATAAGCCCCGATCAAAATATAGGCTGTTCCTGTAATATTGATCGGCCCTGAGGAATAAGCGCGAATAAGTCCAACCGCTGCAACAACACCAGGTACAGCATAGGGAAGTACAACGATCCCCTTCATAAATGTCTCTAGTTTGGGTAAGTAAACCGTAATGATGAACACAGCAGGAAGCATAACAACCAGACTGAGCACGACACTAATTATGCAAAGATACAGCGAAGTCCAAAGTGCTTCCAAGAAGCGAACGTCCTGAAACATCTCCTTGAACCATTCCAATGTCCAGCTCTCCGGAAGGATCGTCGCCTGCCATTCCTTAGCGAATGCATATATAAACGTAGCAAGCAAAGGAAGGAGCAAATAAATCATTAAGATGAGCATAAGTGACCGATGTCCCCAGCCTGCTTTTTTCGTCTCAGTCTTCACTACAGTTCCTCCTTCACCGCCGAGGCCTTAAGCTTGTAAAATTTCCTCCAACCGCTTGCTTTTGGTGATATCCCGTTCGAATGAAACATATGAGAACGCTGGGTCATCTTATGATTAAGATACACAGCGAGCAGTGTCGACAAAGCTAAAATAACTGCAAGTGCATTGCCAAGCTGCGGCTCATTCACCACATCCCCCGACACTAAGGAGCCAATCCGTACAGCAAGCAAATTGTAATTACCTCCAACTAAGGCATACGCTGTTGCATAAGCACCCATACCGTTAGCGAATAAAATTCCCATTGTCCCAAATACAGCTGGCGTTAGCACAGGAATACCGATCGTTCTCCAAAACTGCCACTTGCTTGCCCCCAGCAGAGAAGCCGCCTCTTTCCACTGCTCGCGAATCCCGTAAAAAGAAGGGTATAGCAGCAATAGAGCAAGCGGAACCTGAAAATACACATATACCAAAACAAGCCCAGTCCAGCTATATAAATTGAAATCGGCGAACACGCTCCAGCCCCATTGCTTAAATAGCAAAGTAAATACCCCATTACTACCCAGCAGAATGATATAAGCGAAAGCAAGCGGAACACCGGCAAAATTCGATGTCATATTAGACAGCATTAATAGCCGATCCCTCATCTTTGGAGAGAATCGCGTAATCGAATATGCACAAATAAGTCCTACAACAATCCCGATCACACTAGAAAAAATCGAAATCAGCAAGCTATTCTTGATAGCCTTGAGATAATAATCGCTTTGTAGAATTCTAGAATAATAACCAAACGTAAAGCCTGAACCGTCTCCCTGACTAATACTTCCCGTCAGCATTGACAGGATTGGAGCTAATTGAAACGCTACGATCATCATTACAAAGGGAACCAGCCCTAGTAAAAACCATCGTTTTCTTCGCTTCACGTCTTTCACTCTCCTTCTTATAAAAAGAGGCGCCATCGTGCAGGGACGAGACGCCACTTCTCGCTTACGTTATCTCATTAGTTCATGTGCACAAGAACACGTTCCTGCCAGAGCTGTGGCAAAGTTTTAGCTGTTTCTTCCCATACCTTATAATCACTAACTGGTTTAACATTTGTATACGCATCAGCAGGCAGAAGCTTGGCAGCTACATCTTCAGGAAGCTTTACACTTTCGCGAATCGGTCTGGCATAGCCTTTAGCAAGATTAATCTGACCTTCGTCGCTTAAAATGTATTCACGTGCCAGCTTTGCCGCATTTGGATGTGGTGCATATTTGTTAATAATAGTGGCATAACCACTTACGACACTGCCCTCTTTAGGAATAGCTACACTAAATTTATCTGAACCTAATTGATCTTTATAGTTAAGAGCATTAAAGTCCCATAACAGCGTTACTTGAACTTCACCCTTCTCAATATTTGCAAGTGAAGCTTCTGCATTGGATAGACGGCCCTTCTTGGCAAGCTCCTCGAAGTAAGCAATACCCGGCTCGATATTCGATTCATCTCCACCAAAAGCAATCGCAGCAGCCAATACCGCCATTTGAGCTTGGGCTGCCTTTGTTACATCACCAACGATAATTTTGTAGTCACCGTTCTTCAGATCCTCCCAGCTTTGAGGTGCCGATTGAACAAGCTGTGTGTTCGTAAAGAATGAAATGGAGCCCTGATAACCTACGATCCAATGTCCATCACTATCCTTAGCCCAGTCAGGAATTTCTCCCCAGTAAGAGGTTTTGTAGGGTTGTGTTACACCCTTCTCAACAGCTACCGGACCAAACGCAATACCTACATCACCAATATCAGCAGTTGGCTTGTCTTTCTCTGCCTCAAACTTGGCGATCTCCTCTGCACTCGACATATCAGTGTCTGTGTGTGCAAGAGAATACTTGCTTTGCAGATCCTCCCATGTATCTTTCCAGTTCGCCCAGGAATCCGGCATTCCGACACTTACGACAGATCCTTCTTCCTTTGCCCTCTTCTCTAAATCCGCTACAGAGATCTCTTCTTCCGCAGCATTTGTACTCGCATTTCCACTTGTAGCTGCCTCTTTGCTGTCTGAACCTCCACAAGCTGCCAGCATCAAAACAAATAAGCAGAGAACAAGACCCAGTGCTAATTCTTTCTTTAACCAGTATTTCATGTTTTTTTCGCACTCCCTGTGGATTATTGTGGGTTTATTGTGTATTCACGTTGTTTTCAACCCAATTAAAGTATAGGTAGTGACTATTTCCGCGGGATTAACTAAATTGATTACGTTTATTAAAATCGGGTAAAAGAAGTGGGTTTCGTATATGGAGGGTAAAGGGAGTGTTAAGAATCAAGGTCACTGATACTGAATATTTTGAATTTTAGTAATTCGCGTGTAATTGGTATACAATGGAACTAATATCCCCATGAAGGAGTGGTCTATATCATTCAAAAACTTGGACAAGTTATGCTGTATGTCAACGATCAAGCAGGAGCCGTTTCATTTTGGACAGAAAAAGCTGGCTTTGTTGTCATTGCGGAAGAAGATCACGGTCAGGGCATGCGCTCCATAGAAATTGCACCTGCGGCACAATCAGCAACCACATTGGTGCTGCACAATAAAGAGCTGGTCGCTAAAATGTCGCCAGAGTTGAATCTAGGCACACCTTCATTAATGTTTTTTGCTGATGATGTTGAACGGCTATATGCAGAGTTCACTGAGAAGGACGTTACAGTTGGCGAGCTTGTAGATTTGCCTATGGGTAAGGTGTTTAACTTCGCGGATGACGAAGGAAATTACTTTGCTGTTTTGGAGAAGAAATAAGAGATACTACGATAATATGACGATCAAAAAAGGTGCTCCAAATGCCGCAAGATGTGCTTGGAACACCTTTATTGCATATGTGCATAACCGTGCAGGTACGACTACCTGGTCATAGCCCCGTTATGTAGACAGTATAAAAGTCTTTGAGTTTGCGGGCATATCATGATGCGGAATTTCTGAAATTCCTGCAAATGTGCAGGCTTTGTTTATGTAAAGCCTC
>RCUF01000493.1_pt1 | contig 11638 bp, 13 predicted proteins | sample 2166311 | NCBI WGS metagenome assembly RCUF01 (sample SAMN09932608, study PRJNA488358) | compost metagenome | feature: garden; material: soil; isolation source: compost soil in 4-hydroxybenzonitrile-enriched culture | place: Germany: Experimental Botanical Garden Goettingen | collected 2016-01-27
TCGAACCCCTGTCCGAAGGCAACGCCACATAGGTGTCTACGGGTGTAGTCACGGCTTTACCTAGAGGCCCTCAACGCTTTTCAGTTCATCTTCAACAACACCTGTAAGCTCTTTAATGTAATCATTTAATTGCACTCTATATTCCCTTGCGTTAGATACCGCTGGTATTATCGATATTGTTAACTGATTTACTTCTTCAGGTTGTTCATCAGTTTCTAATCCAGGATAATATACGAATCTTTTAGAGAATTCAAAAATCCCAGGTAGTGGTTGTGGAAATTTCCTTAATAAATTGTCTAGCCTGGCCTCATCATCTGAAATAAAAGTTATTCTAGCTGAAAGAAATAAATCGGTCTCAAAATTTACTGATTCCATTATATCTCCCCAATTATTGTATCCGTTAAAACATTCCATAAACTCTACTTTGCTATTAGTTGCCTTGAGTATTTTTACATAGTCTATTCTTGATAGTGCGTCTACAAAATTATTAAAATGCTCCTCAACCTCCAAGTGTTTGGATGAATCTGTAATACTTTGATGATTGAATTCATAATCATACCATTCCTCTTTGCGTTCAGTACCAGAATAATATTGTTCTAAATAATTTCTGTAATAATCATAGTGATCTTCATCGTAATGATCGCTATACCAATTATACTTATAAATTCTTAAATCAACCGAGTTGGATGATCCGTCAAATACCCAACCATCCCTTAATATTTTCTTCAGGGTTTCAATTGTATATTGGGGTTTGTCATTATGAGGAACAAGGTAGTCAATATACCACATATAATTAGCATGCTTGTCATCATAATGAAGTGCTCTAGGTCTCAACATATGTGATTCTGGAAGTGGTATTCTTTCTATTTCTTTTATTCTTTCTTGAATAGCTGATAAATGTATATCACTATAAGAACCAATCCTGTTTGCTAAATGCATATAATAGCCTTGATAGTTTATAATCCAACGATTTGGATTTTCAGTCGCATATATATTCCATTCTTCACTAGAGGTGGAGATCGGGAAAAACTGCTGAGCAATTGGCCATGTTTTAGGAGTAGATAGATGTCGTTCAATAGTAGTGCCATCCCAATAAGCAGTATCTACTTGATGCTGGGCATTAATAGATTCCAACCGATTAACAACTGCAGATGAAGGAAAGGTAGAACAGACAAGCAAGTACCCGCTTGCTCCATGTTGTGAACATGAATCAATAACACTATCCAAATCATTAACAGAGACTGCCCGCTCTGAGTGAGCAAAATGTTTGCACTGAACTAACCAAGTCTTCTCCATTTTTTGAAATTTGCTACCAAGTGTCTCTATGCAAAGCAAGTCTTTACCACCATCAGGGCCTTTTCCACTCCAATGGACTTTCATTCCCATATTAAATAATAGTTCCCTTACTAATAATTCAAAATCATTTCCATCTGTTTTTAATTCTTTGAAATCTAGCATACTTCTTTATACCCCCGTTTAGTTTCTTAACAAAACCTAATAATTAAGATGCACAGCAACTCACTAATCTCGAAGATAATCTCAGCTACAGTCTGTTCGGTATTGAGTTCAATCTCTTCCCAGTTAATATCGAGTCCAAGCATGCGATGAGTCGTTCCATCCAACTCTTCTACACAATGCTCTCCACCCCATGTTCATTTTGATAAAACGAAAAGTATTTACAACTCCGATTGCCTACTGCCCACGATGGTGGATTTTCACCCTGAATACTGATTGAAGCTCGGTCGACAATTGCAGCAACGCCTTCAATATACTGGAATTTGATAAACCAATATTCCCATACCATGAATTGACTGTCAAAACATTTTGTCGACCGGGCTAAATCAAAACTACATTACAATATGCCTACAATGTTCTTCTCATACAAAACCTCATCCACATTCGTAAATTGCACCGTGATATACATCTGCTTTGTCTCCCTCATCACCCGTATCTGTGATACAAACTTGCCGATTAACGAGTGCAACATCTGCGGATTCTGAACCTCTACATCCAACAGTCCTACGAGCGTTTGAATGTCATACTTCACTGAAGCAATGAACTCTTCCGGCACATCGACCTTATGCAGTCCTATCGACAATGTCTCATACTTCGTTTTCTTGTCCTTCAATTCAGTCTGCATCTCATCCAGCATCTCTTGATGGAAGGACTTACCCTTACCAGCCTGTATATCGTCCTTAATAACATCCACACGCTTCTCCAAAAATGTAATCTCTGCCGCCAAACTGGATGCCTGAAAAATGATATGCTTGTTCTTCTCTTGATGATACATACGAATCTCTTCCTCCAACTGATTGTCCATCGACATCCGCAACAAAGTTGTTCTGAGCTTGTTGGTCACAACTTCCTCAACCCGTTCTTTACGCCAGCCTACATATGAACAAAATTCCTTGCCCTTCCGCATGTAACCACCACATACATAATATCGTTGTCCGCCGCTCTTTGTACGTGTGGATGTAGAGTTTCCAACCATTCTTGATCCGCATTTGTCGCACACCATGATGCCACGCAACCAGAATGGAGACGCTGGCTTCGTACCAAATGGTTTATGCGTCTCACCACCGCCGTTGTTGCGTTGCTTAGCAACCGTCTGGCACTGTTCAAACAGTTCCTTTGTAATGAGTGCAGGGTGAGCGTTCTCCGTAATGACCCACTCGGAACGCTCTCTCCACTTCTTCCCCTTCGTTTGATAATCTTGCTTGTTCCACACTTTGCGTCCAATGTATGATTCATTGAAGATGATGGCTCGAATAGTGCTCCCTGACCAAGTACCTCCTTTTTGCGTAGGCACTTTTTGTTCATTCAGTGCAGATGCAATTTTATGATAACCCTTGTTTTCAAAAGCATATTGATTGAATATCCATCGAATTAAATCAACTTCTTCTCTTGGCCCTGGAACCCACACAGACTTTGTCTTCTGATTCCCCATTGCAATGTGTTCCGTCCGGTATCCATACGGAGGTGTTCCACCGTTGTTGTACCCCTGCTTTGCATTCTGTGTCATGCCCTTCCTTACCTCGGTCGCTAAGTTTGCATTGAAGAACTCTGAAATGACCTCCAACATCCCTTCCAGCAACATGTCCTGCGGTGTCTCTGCCTCTGTCTGCTCCGTAACTGAAATGACCTTCACACCGTATTGATTGAGTAGTGCTTTGTAGATCACATGGTCGTCCCGCTTACGAGAAAAACGATCAAACTTATGAACAACAACCGCATCAAACGGTCGACTTGACCGTTTAGCCATTGCAATCATCTTCTGGAACTCTGGACGATCATCCGTCTTTGCTGACTTCCCTTTCTCAATGAACTCATTGACGATAATCCAACCTTTCTCCAGACAATATTGCTGAATAGCCTTAACCTGTGCTGGAATGGACAATTCCTTCTCTGCTTGACGATCTGAAGACACACGGACATAAATAGCTACTTTCATTGAATACCTCTCCCTTTTCTTGTTTTGGGCACAAAAAAGCAGGCACACCATTTTTGGCGTACCTGCAATGAAACTGCATGTTATTGTGTTTTATTGATTTTTCGTGACATCAACGATTCCTGAGCGGCATCCCAAAGCTGTTGGTCTACAATGGCTGGATGTGCGTCTTCTGCGATGATCCACTCTGACACATCATTCTGTTTCCCATTTGTATCCGACTTCTTATTCCATACACGTTTACCGAGATAGACTGGATTGTTGAGGATGGCAAGGACTGTGGATGGAGCCAACCTTTTTCCTTCGATGATATTTTGCTGATTCAGTTCACGAGCAATTCGCTTGCCTCCATGACCATCTACCGCCATTTGGAACATCTGCTGGACTAATTTGACCTCTTCATCCGCACCAAGCTCATATGTGACCTTTTTACCCGTCTGAACACGTCGATAACCGAATGGCACTCTGCCGCCGCAATGAAATCCTTGAGATGCATTTTCTCGCATACCCTTCAACGTCTCGTGACGCAGATTGACGTTGTAGAATTCACTGATGACTTCGAGCATCGACTCTAACAGAAAGCCATGTGGCGTATCTGCATCAACAGGCTCAGATGCAGATACAACGGTAACACCATGCTTTTTCAACAGTGCTTTGTAGATAACATGATCTGCACGATTGCGACTGAACCGATCAAACTTGTGGACGACAATCGCATCAAAGTGTTTATCTGGTTGTTGAGCGGCGGCGATCATTCGTTGAAAATCAGGTCTTGCATCTGTCTTTGCAGATTTAGCTTCATCTATATATTCACCTACGATAGACCATCCACGCTCATCCGCATATCGTTGCAATGCTTCCCGTTGAGCAGGGATAGATAGTTCACGTTCTGCTTGTTGCTCGGATGACACTCGAAGATAGATTACAATGTTCATTGTTGGTATTCTCCTTCTATTCAGTAAGATGGTTTTTGAAAACCCAAAAAGCCCGATCCGTATTGGATCAGGCGAAGCAATGAAATGATATTATTGCGAATTGTCATTCGGGCATGGTAGCCTATAAGATATACATTAAACTTTAATTTCTGATTTATATGCTACGTATAGCTTAGAATCTTGTTATTCTGCTAGGTCGTAGATATGGTATAGCGGCTTCCATGCTTAGTAGTGTGTTGTACATTAGACCCTCTGTGTTCACACTATGTTGCTTGCTGTACCAAAGGGGGTTAGGCTACAACAGTCAATCCAAGGCCCCACTGAGTTCGCTCAGTGAAGGAAGTCTTCGTATTGAGCATATCTAAAGCATGGAAACGTAAGGTTCAGAACAGCAAGCATTTACTACAACAGCACCGCCGCCTATTTGAAATGAGCACCCCGTATCAGGCTAGCGTAATTGATGGTCTGCATCTGCTTTCCTATTATCCACTAGAGCCTGCCTTCTTATCTTTGATGCAATCATACGGGAAGCATAACTATCCAACTAAAGGCCCTTACTGTGAAAGCTACAGCATTGGTTGTGTTACGCTATTGTTTGGCCCGCGATTCCCTAAAGTCGCTCCCTACAAGATTAAGATCAATCCATCTGAGGGTGGACTTTCCCTACAACAAGTGCTGAATTGGGCTACATTTGCATCAGGCAATGCCAACAATCTGCATGTGCGACGTGTTGACTTCAAGGTCGATCTATTCAACTACATTCCCGTCCACTGCATGAACCGCATATGGGCATCTGGCTTCAGAACCTTGGACGACCGTTTTAAGAATCAATCTCTATACCTGGGCGGCAAACGTAGTTCCAAAACAATTCTCATCTATGATAAAGCTACTCAGCAGAAGATTCCGAAGAACATTCACTTTGATTGGACAAGAGTCGAAGTAAGGGAGAAGTACGACAAACAGAATCAACTGTCGCTCCCTGTGTTCTTACAGAATCTCAGATTGATCTCGCCTTTTCAAAACCTTGTGATTGTTGATACAGATCAAGTAGAACTGGATGCTCTACTTGTTAAATATAAAAAGTCAGTTATTGCGGATAGTGTAGTGAAGACATTTAAAACACTGAACACTTACCAAAAGAACGTTCTACTGAAGAAACTTGATGGTATGGGCAAGTTATCGTATCTTACAACCGACTATGATAAACAGTTACAAGATTGGCTCACCTACTGACCTTCACTATCCGCACAAGCAACAACGAGCTAACCTCATGTCCTTTTAACATGTGAGCGGTAATGCTTGCCTTGTTTGCTGGTGGTCGTGTGCAGAGGAGTTCAATGTCAGCGTCAAGGCCGAGGCGAAGCCGAGCTTGTCTTAGCCTTGACTAGCGGCTCATTACACCAACACTGTATTCTGTCCTCAGCGTTAGCGAGGACACGCCAAACGGCGAGTGACGGGTGCAGGGCGGTAGTCCTGCGGGCCCCTCAGGGGCGGTGGGGGTGGTTTTTGTTACTTGCACTATTCATCATGTAGATCATATGTGACCCTGTTCCTTTAAACTCCGAGATGCTCCGTGAGCAGTAACGATAATAGAATCGAGTAGTTCGATGCCTATCAGTTCGCCAGCTTCTTTCAAGCGACGAGAGACGGCTACATCCTCAGATGACTCGACCTCAGAAGAGCCTGGATGATTATGCACGCAAATAATACTTGCAGAGGCTCGGCGAATTGCCGCACGGAATATCTCTCTTGGATGCACAATGCACGAAGACAATGAACCGACTCCTAGTATCTCTTTATCTATGACATGATTGCGAACGTTAAGAAACAAAACCATGAAGACCTCATGCTTTAAGTGTCCAATTTCAGGCTGAACAAGTTTAACCACATCCGCAGGTGATCTGACAATATAAGGGTCAATCATAGGGATACTCATGTTCCTAGAGAATGAAAGTGCTGAAACGATCTGCCGAGCCTTAGAAGCTCCCACGCCACGAATAGTGGTAAGCTCAATTTCTGTAGCTTCGAGGAGGTCTGAGACTGTTGGATACATCTTGAAAAGCTCCTTGATAATCCGTCCGTTAGAGTCAACATTAATAGTCTTGGCTAGCAGTTCTTTAATTGAGATCATATGATCGGATACATTCATGAGTGATTCCTCCAATTAAACGCAAAAAGGAGAAGTAAGATCCAACTTCTCCAGTTGCGTGAATATGATTTTGTTTTGTATGATAGTGACATGTATATTTTCTTTGAGTCGCCTCAATTGTGGGCGGCTTCTTTTTCTATTTCTTCAATCTGCATGTTAATTAAGACAAGCCTTACAAGAGCCTGAGCGTACCTCCTGCCCTCCTCTGAATCGAATTGAGCATCTGTATCCATCATCTGCATTACGGCCTTTAGACGGGCTTTCTGAGTAAATAAATGCTTGAGCTTTTTCAAGTTGTTCACCTCCCTTCATAAGCAATAAAAAATAGCCTGCTGTCGTCCTCTGACGATGCGGCCATCTGCATGATTCCTATAGAAGTTGGACATTAGTGCAATTCAATTGCCACAAACTAAAACTGGCTAAGCCTCCATTCGCACAATACTTGGCTGGGCAGTGAATTGAATCAACATGGTTACTTGCCCATTGTGCAATGCAACAACAGCATGTCTACCTTCACTTAACTGCACACTGTAGATGAAGCCCTTCTTCTCACAAAATCCTAAATACTCCTTAGAACTGTTGTTCTTAAAAGCCCGATAGCTCATGATTCGATCTTCCTCTCTGAATGTAATGGGTCATGCCTTGACCGTTGTAGCTGTTGTGGAAACTCACGACGAAAGTATGCTGTCATCCAACGAGCGGCGGTGTCTTCATCCACCTGATACATTCGGCGGCAATAGACGTACAACACCGTACCAGCCATGCGGATGCCTCCGTTCATGACCAGTTGTTTCAACAACTCTTCCATCTCCAAAGACAGGCCTTTCTTAACAACCATCTGCATACATCTCCTTTGTCCGGCGTCATCTCACAGCCGATGATTTTGTCTCTGTCAGGCAACGACAAATAGCCCACTCAGCGTTGAGTAAGCTTCTTTGCATATGTTGCTGTTCGCGGCAATGATCCGTTCAAGTGATCTCCAGCGATCAAAGCCAACAACAGCAACATATATGAAAACAAAAAAAGGACTGCTACTACTGTATCAACAGCAGAAGCAGTCCGTATGGAGAGGGGTAGGGCATGAAACGGCAGGCCCACCCCTTTGTTCTTTAAGGCGTGGTGCCTCGGGGATATTTGTATATTTTTCTGGCCTATATGCGGCGGCTATCACCTTTTTCAAAGGTATCCACGAACTCTTGAACAATTTTAAGCAAAAATCTGATTTCTTGAATATCACGGTCAACAAGTAATGGGTGAAACATTTCGATTAACTGGTGCTTATCCTCATTTATTGTGTCGGTGTCTTCATAGAGGAAGAGTTCGTGTGGTTTGAGCTTTAATGCCTGCATAATCTTCTCGAGCGATTCCAACGAGATATTGCGTGCTCCTCGCTCTGTGTCCGATAAATACTTCTCACTCAACCCCGACAATTCGGAAAGTTTCTCTTGTGTTATTCCCTGTGCTTTACGGACAAGCCTGATCTTCTCACCTACCAGCTTCACAAACTCCGACATATCATCACCTCTACTATCAAGGGTAGAGGACATATCAGAACAACATAACACCATTAAAGTTCATGTTAAGTACATTTATAAGTGACCTTTTGGGCCTTATATAGTAAAATATGCCTGATGATACTCATCGAAATAGATTTCAACATTGGTTGAGGGGGTACAACAGCATGATTAAAAAGCTTTTTATTGGACTGGCTGCAACGGCATTAGCAACAGGATTCATAGTAACTACCACTGTCTCAGCCGCACTACCAACTTACGGCGAAGAATGGCAGAACGCAGAGGCAACACAATCAACCGTCAGCTTCACCGATCTTCCATCTACACATTGGGCTTACAACTACATAGCCGAAATGGTAGACCGCAAAGTCATCAGCGGCTATCCTGATGGCAAGTTCAGACCGAACAATACCATCACCCGGGCTGAGTTCGCCAAGATCATGATTACTGCCTCTGGCATTACACCCAAGAAGGTGAATTATTCTTCCTTCTCTGACATCGAGTCAACAAACTGGGCTTCGCCATTCGTAGAGTCTGTGAAGGACTACATGACTGGCTATCGTACCGCAGACGGTAAGTACATCTTCAACCCATCTGCACCAGCAACCCGTGAAGATGTGGCTGTCGCTCTCGTCAAGCTCAAAGGCTATGACGCCAACCGTCTGCCCGATCAAAGCACCATTGAGGCAATGTTCAAAGACTACGCTGGCATATCTGAATCCGCAAAGAGCTATGTTGCATTGGCAGTAGAGAATGGCCTTGTCTCTGGATTCCAGGACGAGACATTCCGTCCGCAGGCGACGATCACCCGTGCAGAAGCAACAGTCATGCTTTGGCGTGCCTATCAGTATGGCAATGACAACAAAGAGATTGGCGGTGGACAAACTACGACGAGCCCAACACTAACTCCATCCGCACCAGCTACCCCGGACTCATCTACACCATCCGCACCTGTAGATCAACCATCTGCAACTACACCATCTACAAAGTTTACGGTGGAAACACTGGTTGGCGGCTCAGGTGCTGGTGATGTGGATGGCCCTGTGCGGACAGCGAAAATCAACCAAGTTGACAGCATGGTCGTGGACAAGAGCAACAACATCTACTTTTTGGACAGTCATAAGCTGAAGATACGTAAATTCAATAGCTCTAACGGCACAGTAGAGACATTTAAGACGATTAATCAGAACTTCAATTGGGATTACAAGGATGCGGATGGGAATACGAAGCACTACGATTACAAAAATCTCACGCCGCTGAAGCTGGCTTACAATGCGGCCAGCAACAAGCTATACCTCGCGGCTAAGGTTTCCGCAAAAACAATCATCTACGACATCACAGGAGGCGTCAGCGTAGCGACCTATGACTTTGACCATGAAGAAGCTCGCTTCGTGGACTTTATTGCTTTTCCTGATGCAGAGAGCATCCTATATGGAGTTACTGGCAGTCATGAGTCCCACGTGTATGAAGGTAAGCTGAATCAATCTCAGGTTGAGCGTATCGCCAGCAGTACAAGCTACAACATTCTGGACTTGTCTGATTACTACGGCTACGCTCCTGTTGCCGCCGCTCATGCAACTGCGGATAATCTGTATGTGTTTGGTCGAAGCAAAATGTACAGCCTGCAACTGTTCCCTGTGAAAGTAGATAAGGTTGCTGAATATGAGAATACCCGATTAGATAGTGCAACTGCATACAACGGGAAACTGTATATGAGTATCGCAGGAACTGTCTACGTAATGGGTGAAGCCGGAAACATGATTACCTTCATCAATGAAAATGACTTGATCTACAAGGATGGAATGCAGATTCGACAAATGAAGCAGATGGGCTTCGATAACAACGGCAATGTCATCTTCTATGATGACAACAGCAAGTCCATCCGCAGAATCAACCTGTAATTATTCAAGAGCGAAGTCGAAGCTACGTAATCGCCTTCGCTCTCTTCATTAGAACAACACTGAGGGGGAGCAGGATGAACTTCGTTACAAGAGTGATTGCATTGTTTGTTTTGCGGATCGTCGTCGGTTTCATCATCGCAGGAATATTCATTGTCTCCTATTTCCTCATCATGGATTTCGTTGTAGGCGGTTTTGCCGAGGAAAATATGAAAGGCATTTTGATCGTCACAGGCATCTACATACTGGCCTTCTTTTATCTGTTCATTAACACGCCGATGAAGTACGCCTTGATCATCACGGCGTTCACAGGGCTTGGCAGTGAGATTGCGAAGGAACTTGCTGTCGATGCCGCCAAAAAATCCATTGAGGATGAATTGGAGCGATATTAAGAGCGATGCGGATGAGACAACGCTGTTGTAGATGAGTGCTATCCGCAGTGGATGATAATTAGCAGAGCAACAGTACAGTGAGAGAAAGGACGGGATAAACACATGGAAACATCCGCATTGATGCTGAAGATTATCGGAGCCATTATACAAATTACCAGCATTGCCTACACAATCACCGCAATAGCGAAAAAGAAACGTAAACACATCTGGATCGGCATTGCTTTGTTCGTTATTGCATTCCTGTTGCTTAATCAGGCAACGCACATGGAAGACCGTCTTCGCGGAGGCTATTGAGCCAGTGTACTATGAAGAAAGATTATACGAATAACGAGGGTTGGGATGGAGGAGAGCCACAATGAAGATGCGGAGAATATATGCAATTGGATTACTATTGCTATGCCTAATAGCTCTGACAGGATGCTCCGTTGTAGAGCGTGTGCTGACTTCCCAGCAGTCTGAGCAAGCACGAACGGATGGAATGTTCACGGAGCTAAACACGGCAATTAGGGAGGGCAATCTGAATGAGGTACAACGATTGCTGGATAAAGGAGCATCGCCCAACATCGCGGCTGATTATGGAGTTGGTGCAGATGCCATCAATGTAGGCAACTTATCGCTGGCGGTCAACTTTAATGAAGACCCGGTGCCGATGGTGAAGATATTGCTGGAAGCGGGGGCTGATCCATTAGAAGATTTTCCTGCCATGCACGATGCTATAGAGAAGGGCAATCTGAAGGTTGTGGAGTTGCTCGCTCAATATGGTTCGGATGTAGACAGCAGCTTGCAATCGGCGGTCATGTTCGATCAGGTTGCTATTGTACGTCTGTTGCTGGATTATGGTGCTGATCCAAATAAAGGCGTTACACTGGCGAAGACGACCTACAATGCAGATATGCTGAAACTGCTTGAAGAGGCAGGAGCTACAATCGACAACAGGCCAAGGCATGAGACACATCCAGAAGACTACAAGACGGAGGACGGTGTAAGGGTGCGAATACGTTAATTTGGGTGAACAACATAAACAGCGGAGGGGATGTCATTATCCTTTTCCGCTGTTTTCTGTTTATAGTCTATCGCCGCGAGGCTGGGTATTATGATGTACACACTTACAAATTGCATGTTACAAAATCGCCATTTCAAGAATATATAGAATAGATTACTAGAATGTATGAGCTGAAGCCTGATTGTTGGCTATGCTCACCTGAGCAAATCTCAGCTAAAATGCTGATTAGGCGGGGTACTACAACAAAACTAAGTGAATTGACCAGAAGCACGCCCAATATCAACGACTCCCTAACATAA
>RCUF01000494.1_pt1 | contig 11629 bp, 14 predicted proteins | sample 2166311 | NCBI WGS metagenome assembly RCUF01 (sample SAMN09932608, study PRJNA488358) | compost metagenome | feature: garden; material: soil; isolation source: compost soil in 4-hydroxybenzonitrile-enriched culture | place: Germany: Experimental Botanical Garden Goettingen | collected 2016-01-27
ACATTGTCGTGCTCTTGGCGGACACTGGTGAACGTTACTTGTCTACTCCGTTGTTTGACTTTTAAAATAAAGAAAGTGCCAAAAAGACCCCTATGATTAGATCTGGACTATGACCTACAAGAAGGACACTTTGAAAAAAGAGCCCCTTGTGGGTCATTGAACTGACCGCCGTTTGTGAGACAGGGATCAAAACATTGCAAGTTTAAGCAGCCAGTCGCCTGTAATCTATAGCGACTGGTTATTTAGTTTCGCTTGAATCGAATTGAGTTATAGTAGGTGACCAGACGATGATGTACTAATAACCGAACTTACAGCGCGTAAATGGAATATGACCAGTAAAGGTAAAATGCTGCTTGAAAGTAAGAAGGATATGAAAAAGCGTGGGCTTAAGTTTCCAGACAGAGCTGACGCTTTTGTTGTGACATTTGGAGAATATTTGATGGAACCAGATACACATATTATGCTTCCTTCAATAGGTAGTGTGGCAGTAAAAAGATAATAAGCGATACACTTTGTGGTGGAAGATACCTGGAGAACAAATGCGATCAGCAAGCAGACAGAGAGCATTGCTGTTTACAACGTGGACAAGGAGGCAGAAATTCAGGCTAAAGATCGGTTGCTTGAACTGGCAATGAACAAATTGTCCAGCGTACAGCGCGAGGTCATTCAACGGAGTTACCTGGACGACGAGGGCGAGTTTTATTACATTAGCTGTGGCGCTAAGATTAGCTGTGATCAGGGAAGAGAATGATGGAGTGGCAGCATCTTAAACAGACCATTTTTTTGGTCTGTTTTTTCGACATTTTTCGCTAGATATTACAATGGGAAAGTTTCCGATATTACTTATGAAATGAAAGGAGAGACCAGATGGATAATTATATTATGTATTCAGCTAAATCAGTTTCTTTATTACAAGAGGGAGAATTTTCGATTGTTCCTTCAGCCACTGAAATTTCAGTCATGAATGTGAAAACACTTAATGAACCTATAATTGATCCTAAGAATGCTCCTAAAAATGGGAAGGTTATTATTTCGGTTTACTTTTCCAAAGGTATTTCTTTCGAGTCGGCAAAGAAGATGGGAGATAAACTAGCTGATCAATTTTTTAACCATTTTTCTTATACAAAAGATATAGGGCTTGGCAGGAGTGAATACATCCGCAGCAGTTTTGTAGAGTCAGAAATAATATCGAGGATGGTAGTAAATTATTCAATTATGTCGCCATCGAATCGAGCGATATTGAAAATGTATTGGAGAGCCTTGAAAACAATAATTTAAACTTAAATTATATGAAGCTATATAGAACGGCTTTGAATAATACTGATCCTATAGCTAAATTTATGATTTTATATAGTATTTTAGAATTTATTTTGCCAGGGAGAGGACAGTATAAGGTTTGCAATTTTGCAGTTAGAAACGGGTATAAAAAAGAGCATCACAACAAGCTACTGAGTAGACGAGAATGTATTTTTACTTGGTTAAAAAATAAAATTGGTCACACAGATGGTGATGTGGATTTTGAACAAGTTAAAACTTTGATGAGCCAAAATAATCTAAGGCTAGCTGAATTGACTAAATCAGCTATCGACAAGACATCAAAGCCTTAAAAAAACTATCGTAGAAGTTTGTTAACAAGTTTTTTAAAATCTAGCAATAAAAGAGGGAGATTTTTTGAGTGAATTTTCGGGTAAAGGACCAGCTAGCAGATACTTAAAGGGCAAGTACGATCTCAAACCATCTATATTTGGGGATATTTCGATGGAAAAAGGAGAGATTTTTAAAAGAAAACTTATTGCCGATCATACGTATGATGAATTAAAGGCAATAAAGACAAGTATCAATGTCCAGACTAGTTCGGGTCAGAGTCTCGGTGTAATAATGGCTATTATTTCATTGTTTTTTTCAACTGCCCTAATGCCATTAACATTTTATTTGCAGCAATCGGTTAAGCCTATTGATTGGTGGCATGAAACCAAGATGATGCTATACAAAGAAAATATAGGGGAGGAAAAGGATTTAGAAAAGTTAGTGACTTTTTTATCGAAAGACATTTTGAAAGATCAAGCATCGCTCTTAGATGATTTAAGAGGTGGCCTTCAAAACTTAAATATTACACTAGGGGTAATATTAGGAGTGGCTTTCGCAATCATATTTGTTTGCTTGTATATAAAAAAATGGAACAAGTATATAAGTGCTTATGTAAATGGCGCTTTTGAAGAAGTTGAAGAAAGAAGATCAAAGAGAAAGGTCATGAATCGGGGATTTAAAAGGTGATCGTTTTTTGAATGAAAAATGAACGTTTTATGGACCGCCACTGGACTTTTCATGTGGTAAATTTGTATCATGGAAAATCAAATAAGGAACACACCGTAGCTTTTCAGCCTCGATGATCAGGTCAGCCAATGTGCCGGCCTTTTTGGTTTTTCTACAAAACATATTAGGAGGACATGATCATGTCTGCAAAACCACGTTTCGCATTTTTGAGTGAGGATGGAATTCTGCGCTTACACGATGAGGAGCAACGCTTCATGAGTTGTGAAATGTGGCTTTGTGCTATGCTAAGTAATTTTGCATACAAATCTCAGTTGAATTAGATTGTTTTTTTATTAGTTGTTCAAGCTTATTGAGTTGATCTCTTTTTGAATGCCGTGGCTGTCTAAATATAAACCTGTTTAATGTCCTGTTTGGTTTGCAGCTTATTTTGGGTTTGAACAAAGCAGGGTACCTTTTTCATTTCACGAATACAAGATTCACAAATAAAAGAATCCTTGAAATAAGAGAGTTCCTCAGCTGATCCGCACATCTTACATACCCGTATATTTTCTAACACCTAAGGTCTTACTGTCATGATCTAAAAAGAATTCTACCGAGTCACCTATATCATAATCCATCGCTGCTCGCATTTCTTTCGGCCATACAAAAACTAAAATTCATTCAATTTCCTAAGAAAACCCTCCGGTTTTTAGCTTTATATTCAACTGGAACGGATGGGGTTAGGATGGCCATGTATTTTAATACTGTATTTGGAACAACCTATATGTGTTCGCAAAATCAATACGAACAAAAAGATCATAGGGGGATAGCCAATATCTTAAATCCAAATGGACATATGATGGCGGAAGCGGTTTTAAAGCCAATGCAGGGCAAATCGTTTCTTCATTCAAGTGAGCCTGTTTCATCAGAAAATATAAATCAGTTCAAAGTTTCTAATGAAACAATAAAAAAAGCAAAAGATCTATTCAGGAAATCCGAGATTGAGGTCGTACAAGCAGGAATGACATTAACTTTAATGGGGCTACCTGAAAAATTTGAAGCCTTATTGGATGTAAAAATGATAGCTTCGAAAGCCGATAGTGAGGGACCGCAGTATCTTATTCCTAATAAAGATCCTGTTATTCCGGAAGCAATGCAACCCTTTGTGGATGCAATTGTCTTTCCAAAACCTATTTCAATAAAACCCTAAATGGATAAAGAGAGGAGTATTTGTTCATATGGCAAATTCCATTTCATCCGAACTGCCAAATGTTATTTTTGCAGAGGCTTGCGTTCACTCTATTGGGGGCCAGTCCGTATTTGCCGAGTCAAGTAAAATTACAAGTGAAACGGTTCAGCATTATCGTTCAAAAGAGGATTTGGTGCTAAAGGCGGTCTCTAAGTTAAAGGATAACGGTTTCGAAGTTTTAAATGTAGGTGATGTATCCATTTCAATTGCCGCTTCGCCGCAGACATACGAGAAAGTGTTTAATACTTCAATTGTCCCAAAGGAACGCGAGGTTAGAGGAATAGCCGGAAAGTCATCTACCACCATACTCGACTCGACAAACTCGGGGATGCTAGGCTTGATTAACACCAATAACAGTCCGCTCGCTGACGTCTTAGAAGGTGTGGCAATTGGTGAACGGGTCTTCTATTATGCTCCGGCCGTTATGATGGCGGAACGTCCTTCCGCATTCCCTCCTCAGAAAGATTATTATCATCTGGAGCCGCCTCACGATCTGGTCAAACTTTTGCGTGCTGAGGGCGTGCATCAGAGCGGAATTACCGGACACGGCATAAAAGTGGTTATGGCGGATAGCGGGTTTTATAAACATCCGTTTTTCGATAAACATAATTTCCGTTCAAATCAGGTCGTGCTCGGACCTGGTGCAGCTGATCCTGAGCATGATGAAAGCGGACATGGTACTGGCGAGTCAGTCAACGTCTTCTCGTTGGCACCGAACGTTGATTTCACTATGGTGAAGATGAACTTCTTCAATAGCGTCGGCGCTTTCAATGCTGCGATAGCGCTTAATCCTGACATTATCACCTGCAGTTGGGGAATTGATATCAGAGGCAGTGTTTTATCCAGCTTTGACAAGGTGCTTGAAGCTGCTGTAGCTAATGCGGTGAGTCATGGTATTACAGTGGTGTTTTCTGCAGGCAATGGTCACTTATCTTTCCCTGGCATGCATCCGGACGTGATTTCAGTAGGCGGCGTATTTGTACGGGAAGACGGTACCATGCAAGCGACACCTTATGCTAGCGGATTTCAGAGCAGAGTATATCCAAACCGCCAGAGCCCGGATATCTGTGGATTAGTTGGTTTGCCTCCACGAGCAGCCTATATTATGCTTCCAGTTGAACCTGGGGACAAAATTGACAATGATTTATCCGGAGATATACATCCTCGCGGCGACGAAACTCCTCCAAGCGATGGGTGGGCGGCTTTCAGCGGAACCTCGGCAGCAGCGCCTCAAATCGCAGGCATTTGTGCTCTTATGAAGCAGGCAAATCGTAACTTAAATCCATATCAAATTCGAGAAATATTGCAGCGAACAGCTCGAGACGTCACAGAGGGCCGATCCGCTCAAAATCCGGCTATGCCGGGTCCCGACCTTGCCACTGGATCTGGTCTAGTCGATGCATCCCGCGCGATCGATGAAGCAAAACGTATGGGATAGCAAATCGCAGACTGTCATAGTTCGTAACTAACGCACAAAGGAGGATCAACTAATGGCTATCCCTCAATTACCGAATGAAATTGTCCTAATGATGGCTAGTCGTGACATGCGAATGCACCACTATATTTGGCATACAGTGCGAAACAATTGGCTTCGCCTGTCTAGCTCGACACAGCAGAGTTTGAGAAACTTGGGGTGGGAACCACCCCGGCCCGCTCTGAATCAAAACAGGGATCCTATTTTAAACAATGCTTCAGGTGAAGATTTTTTGTTTATGCATCGGCAAATGATCGCATCCGTTAACAGGGAACTGGAAAGAATCGCCCAACCCGATTACCTTAAAGTCGAAGGGTGGACAAACGTCCCTGGGCCTAGTGATCAGGATTATCCGGTTCCTCCGTCTTGGAATTCCGATTTGAATCGAGTAAAATCAGATTCCTATTATTTGACGGTTCTAGTGCCGTTAGAAAATCAATTTAAAGATCCGGAACAATTAAGAAATATGAGTTTGGGCGAGATGGGAGCGCGCATCGAGTTTACTATTCATAACGATCTTCATATGCGGTTTGCGTCGAATCCCGGTCAACAAAGACCTTCTGTGGCTACTGGGAATCCAGAAGCTATTGACCCGAGATGGGATAATCCTCAGTATGACTATTTAGGGGATACTTATTCCAGTCATGTAAATCCAATATTTTGGAAGCTCCATGGTTGGGTAGACAACAGAATTGAAGATTGGAAAAACGCAAATGAGGTTTTAGATATAGAATGGATCGGAACATGGGAAGGACCCGCTCATCATCATCATCTTACAGAGGCGCAGGATCATCTTAACCGGGTAGTAAGTGTGTTGGGAGAGAATGAGCTACTTCCGGAATTTCCGACAAAACCAATCATCCTGTGAGCACCTCTCGTTAAAAATAAACACGAAAGCTTTTGATATGCAAGATGATTTTTTAAAATCTGAACAATACGTAATTTCAACAGTAGGTCACTTGTATATTAATTATGGTTTAAATCATATTCCATTGTAGAAATACATTTTTCGGGAAATCCTGATTTTCCTCTTTTAATAAGATGCAATATAAGCGGCAAGAACCGCTTTTTTGCTGTTTATACTGTCACATATAATTAACTTAATCACAAAAAAATACAGGTGAAAAGTTTTCTCCCGATACGATTAAGATTGCCGGAGTGTATTATATGCGGAATCAGTTTGAATTTAGAGTAGACAAAAAGCCCTGCTACTTTAATTGGTCGGCTGGGCTTTTGTTAGACACTGAGTATGGAACATTGAATACATAAAGCGTCTCGGATTTAACTCCAAGACGCTCCCTTGCTTGTAATAACGGTTAGTTAATGTCTGATGGGTACTGACCAGTAGTACCCCAAGCTTCGCCTTCAACTTTGTTACCGTTGGCTCTGAATTGAATTACGTATTCCCCTGAAGGCATCCCATGCAATTCCCGAAACAAAGGAAAAATACTCAAAATTCATTGAAAAGGTGTGGTTAGACAATGTTAAAAAAATGGTACTGCTAATCATTGCAGCTAGTTTTTTGTTTATTGTTACTGTGCCTGTTCAGTCGAATAACCATCTTCCCCATACTATGATCCAATTGGCGGGGCCTGAACCCTGTTTGAGGAGTGGATGACCGATGTTGAGGAAAATTGTACTACTGACTATCGCGGCTAGCTTTTTGTTGTTTATTGTAGTTGTGCCGGATCAAGCCTTTAACCATCATAGTATCCAGCCTCAAGTTACCATTGGAGGGGCTTAAACGTAAGCAAAGCAAATCTCCGCTAACCTTAATTGGTCGACGGGGATTTTTTTGTTGAAGGAATTACCACATCGTTCATCGAATGAATGACCGAGGTGATCAGAATGAATCATACATATAAAGTGTTAAAGTCGGATATAGAATTATTTACAGCTGCATTAAGCCAAGTAAGAGTATATGTAGTCCAGCCGTTGGGAGAGGATTTGATAGATATTGTGGACTATGGGGGTGCAGTAGAGAAGATTACACCGGAGTCGATCAAGATCAACGGATCTTATTTCTTTCGTAGTCAGTTTGAATTTAGAGTAGATGTAAAAAAGGACTCCGCTGGTTAACCCAGATCGAAGTTCTTTTTATGTCTAACAGGATAGTGTGTAAAGTTTCCATTTTCCCCTACTGTAAAAACAGGCACAACCCATATTTAGCTAGCTTTAATCTGGGAGATACTTATGGTTATTTGTTGGTTTAGGCAACACTTCGACTGCTATCTCAGCTCATTTGACAGAGCCGTACGGTGAACTACCTCCCACGAATACATCTGGACTTAGAATATTGACCAGATAAGTACCAGGTTTTCGAATAATGACAGAACCGTTAAAGGATTTATCTTGTTTGAGCGGGATAACAGTCTTTTTTTCAACTTCAACAAAATCATCGTTTTGAAATGCTGCCACTCCAAAAGAAACTTCATTGCTTTCCAGATACGTAGCTGTCACGACTCCAGCAATTGCTATTGGATCTCCAGCCTGTACACGGAGGTACCCCTGTGTCGGCTTAGTGAAGCGGATGTCTTGCGCGTTCTCGGCATGGTTGTATCTGATAGGAGCGGAGGACGAGTTTAATACTTTACGATGGACCATTATCTTAGCAGATCCTTTATCATTTGCCGTAATTTCCAATGGGTTTGGACCGGGACGAAGCTCAACTGAAAATTCAATCCGCTGAAATGTTTGTCCATTCATTATAATCGGCTTTCCAATGTTTTTTTCTTTTCCCTTAAACGTGCTAATGCTACCTCCAATAGAGCTTGTCATGCCACTGTCTCCTGTATTCACCATAAGATAAGCATGCCCGAACTCTTTTTGTACTAATGAACTGAAAGTGATGTTTTCCTTATCCGTTGTATACGTTGGGTGAAGCACTTTGACTACTTTATCGTTCCAGACCCAGTGCTGGAATTGGCAGACACGCTGCACTCAAAATGCAGTGCCGTCAGGCTTGCCGGTTCGAGTCCGGCCATCGGTATTATCTAAAAGGTTCGCCATCATACCTGATCATGCCACATTACGCAACTATTTGTTGCATCATAGAGGCTTTCCATTCCATTCTTGTGTTGTCATAGCAACGTCCTGTGTCGCTCATGCTCAGAATGACATCTCGTTTAGCCAGGCACGCTCGGAACGCATGGCTCGTGAATTGACTACCTCGATCGCTATGAAAAATCATTCCGCGAGCATTTTTGCTTTACAGACGTTCTCAAAGGCTTGAATACAAAGTTCTGGTGAGTCTTTTGGGTTACAACAAAAGACACGTACCAACTCCAAATGTGCGACGCTACATCCCGAATAGGGAAACGTATCTTAACCGTGAGTGCTTGTTGGGGGGCTCAACAACTAAATTAGTGAATGTGCTAAGTGATTGCTAGATGTCAAAGAAAATACACTTATGGCAAACAGTATATCGAATCACGAAATTCCATCTATTTTTATTTTTGTTTGCATTTTGGAGAAAATAACAGTCACTATTTAGTTTTTGTTTCGTTAACATAGTACAGGCATTAAATACCAGGATTCATGTTATGGTAGTAGATGCTTAGTACATGAGAAAGGTTGCGATAAGTTTATGAAGCAGTGGAAGAATCAGATGGCAAATCTGAAGGCGGACACGGAGAATCCAGTTGGCAGCGTACTGTCTGAATTGACAGATACTGAAATGGAGATGATTGCGGGCGGTATCGGGGCGTATGGATTTACGGATAACAATTGTATTAGGACCGTAACTGCTGATTGCTTTACAATTTGTTATTTGAAGACCTGCTTGTAATCCAAAAGACTGGGATTTCTGAAAAAGGAAGTTTATTCTTTTTCAGAAATCCCGACAGTATTAGGGAGCGAGAGATCAATGTTATTGAACGAAATTATTAAAACATTTAGTAAAAAGATTACGATTATTGCTTTATTATGTTTTATTGCCATTGTAGTAATATTTACATTCTCTTGGTTGCGCAATGTAGATGAGTTCACGGTCCTGGACATAATAAGAGGTACTTTAGGTCCGATAAGCATGCTTTTGATTATACCCTGGTCTATGATTATTCCCCCGATGTTGTTTATGGATGAGTATCAGTATCATACACTAAAGCAACTATTTTTGCATGCACCATCCCGCATATCTGTGTATTTTTATAAATTTTTGGGTATGACGGTTCATGTTACTTTATTTATTGCTTGTTTATTTGCTGTACCCCTCGTAATGACGCTGGTTGCTACTCTAAAAAATATAACCTGGGAAGCAGTAATGAATGTTTTATTTTTAGAGTGGTCATTGATGCAGCAATGTGTTTTATACAGCTCCTTGGTAGTTATGATTGGCATATGGACAAAATCCACTGCAGTAGCAGTAGGATTGGGACAAGGAATATATTTCATTCAGTTGTTGTTTGAAGAGTATTTATTATCTCAACAATGGTCCCATTTTCTGTTTATTCACCATGATGATTTGAGTGTGTATTTAAAAGCTCTTGATTTATCGAGTGGTCGGTTAGATTTTCCTATATCGTTATCAATAAATATCGGATACATACTGCTGTTCTTACTGCTTGGTCTTTGGAGGTTTTTAAAAAGAGATGTTGTGTGAGAAGGGAAGAGTGAGTCATGGTGAGCGTAGAGCGTGCTGAATACTGGTCAGAGTTTTTTTATAGTAATGAGTTGTACTTGCGTCAGAGTTTAAAGGAAGTATCCGATATTGATATCGAGGATGCTTCAGAGTTGTTAAGATATCGGTCTGAGTGGAAGATACAATGGAGAGATTTAATAAATCGTAAGGTAGATGCTCGATATTTCTTGAATAAAGATAGTTGTTCCTTTTCAGGATTTGTAGTGCGATTTTTGTTATTCGCCCAAGATTTATTAGATGCTAAGCAAAATGAGCAGTTGTCAAGATTAATTATTAAGGATTCTATTTATGAACATTTCTTTGCTTTTCTGACTGAACGAGTTGTCGAATATAGTTATAAAACATTGATATTAGAATTGAATGTTCTAAGAGAACAATGCGCTTTAAAAGGAGATTCTTCAGAAGAAAAATATCGCTATTTTGAAAATTTATTATGGAATGTAGATTATTTAAGTCAATTAGCGGAAGAGTATCCTGTGCTAATTAGTACATTGCTTCAAGTCACAAAACGTTGTGTGGAACATTTGAAAGAAGTAATGACACGTTTTAAAACAGATATCTCGGATATCATTTCCATTATGCCGGAAGTTGGATTTTTTGGTAAGGTTATAAAGTTCCACATTGGTGCAGGTGACTCGCACAGTGGTCGTAGTGTAACGATTTTAGAATTCGAAAGCGGCAATAAGTTGGTGTATAAACCTCGTTCATTAGCAGTAGATAAAAGATATTATGACTTTTTATCGTGGCTGAATCAGTTTGATCTTCCAAATATGCAGGTCATAAGAACAATAGATAGGAAGGAATATGGTTGGTCTGAGTTTGTACAGTTTTCTGAATGCAAATCATTAGAAGAGGTTGAGCGTTTTTATTTTCGCATGGGTGTACATCTTGCTATTATGTACATGTTTAATGCGACGGATTTCCATTATGAGAATATTATTGCTATGGGTGAGCAACCTATCGTTATAGATTTGGAGTCTTTATTTCATCAAACATTGAACATGGAATTATTTGCTAATGACGCGAATGGACATGCCTATAAAATATTGTCTAATTCAGTGATGTCATCGGGTATGTTACCGCAATATGTTTATAGGACAAGAGTACATCAAGGCATTGATGTTAGCGGGATATTCGGAAATGGAGATCAGGAAATACCTAATTCATCTTTACGTATTATACATGGTCGGACAGATAAAATGAGGCTCGAACGAGGAGCTTCTAAGACGGATAAAACGTACAATATTCCATACTATGATGGGCGAACAATGGACAGCTACCGCTATCTTTCTGAAATTAAACAAGGTTTTAGACAAGCCTATCAGATTATTATTGGTAACAAAACTCGAATCAAACAGCTTATTGGTGAATTCGGGAATGATAGAGTTAGAGTAATATTACGGAATACTAGATCGTATGTTGAATTGTTACGGACTTTGAAGCATCCGGATCTGTTGAGAGATGAATTGGATCATAAGGTAGTTGTTCATCGTTTATGGTTACAGTGTCTAGCCAATCGAGAACACTTAAACTTTGTTAAGTATGAAATGCGTGATATTGAAGCTAGTGATGTCCCCTATTTCTATACTTATCCAGCTAGTAAGGATGTTTGGGCGTCTAATGGTGATGTTATTTCAGATGTATTTAGAAATTCAGGGATAGAAATTGTCATGGATAAAATAGGAAAAATGAATATTCATGATTTGGAGGAGCAGCTTGAATTGTTAAATATGTCTATTTCCGCTGCAAGGAATGACTTATATGTGCAGTCTATGCCTAAATTAGAATCTTATTCATACGATTTAACAGACTTGCAAGTAGCGAATTGGAAGGATGAGTACATTCAAATTGCTACATCTATCGGAGATACTCTAATTCAATCTGCCGTAATTTCTTCCGACATGGGGTGTGATGAAGCGACATGGATAGGTTTGCTGTCTGATAGCATAGAAGAACGAAGATTAAGACTAGTTCCTGTAGGCTATGATTTATATAACGGTAATAGCGGTATAGC
>RCUF01000495.1_pt1 | contig 11603 bp, 12 predicted proteins | sample 2166311 | NCBI WGS metagenome assembly RCUF01 (sample SAMN09932608, study PRJNA488358) | compost metagenome | feature: garden; material: soil; isolation source: compost soil in 4-hydroxybenzonitrile-enriched culture | place: Germany: Experimental Botanical Garden Goettingen | collected 2016-01-27
ATAAGAACAAATTTTTTACCTTCCATAATAACCACCTCATTAAAGAATATAAAACGGGTAAAAGAAGTCAGTTACTCAATCTCATTCTCACTTAGTCCAACATCGTTTAGCTTAATCAACAGTTTTGACAGTTCAGGATACGAAATCGTCCATCCACGTTCTACAAATTTGATTGTTCGCATGACCGATATTACGACCATGTTCATCGTTATATCGGGTTGTGGGACTCTATATGTATTTGGAATAGCTTTTTCACTCACAATATTAATGGATGGAGGATTCTTTTGTAGTCTAACTTTAAATAGACCTGCGTCTATCTTGTCAATTTTATTTACTTCTAGCACAGCTTGAGTGTAGCTCTTTAATCCTTCTACTTTGTTCTGAAGGTATTTGCGTTTTTTAGCCAAACGATCCTCTTCTTCTTTTAAGGCTTTGATATCTCCCTCGATGTTTTTCATGAACTTAGCGATATTCTCTGCCTTATTACTAATCTCATCTTCAATAGACTCTAGTGTCTCAATGTACAGTTGCAAATCATCTTCCGTTAAATCGTCATTGTCCCACGCAGAATCTACAAAATTGTTAAATACTCTATACTGCTCCCCAAGCTCATATAACTTACTCATACTTTATCATCCTTTTGTATGTATTATGGTAAAATCTATGTTTTATACTAGTAAATAATCACAAAATTTTTCCTTGCTATATATTTTTATTCATATTATACTTTTTCAGTAAGTTTTTTTGGGAAGTAATGCTGGCCAGCTTACTATATAAACCCAATATCAAGGAGGATATACTATGTTAAAAGTAGCTAAAGTTGCTTTATCTGTTTTGCTCCTATCTGCATCAATCCCTTCTTTAATGGCGAATGCCCAAGAAAATGCCACCCCCAACAACTATGACCAGTATATTAAAGAAGCGATTGAACAAGAAATCTTGCTAGATAAAGGCGCATCTAGTGCTGCAAAAGGTATGTCAACTATGAGCAATAAGGAGTTCGATAAAACTTTAGACAACATCACAGAAAGTTCTAGCATTAGTCAAACCACAAAGGAAAACATCAAAAAATTGGAGGATGCTGAAGTTATTCTTCTAGATTTCGATTCAGATGGAGAATTAATTAACGCAACTTCCTCCGATAAAGGCGATATCCGATCAAATTTCGAAACAAAAGAAATCACAACTACAGAATCTACATACGGAACTGAACCACATGAAAGAATCTCTACACAATCTTACTTAGGTAATCAAGGAAATACAGCAGGCAAAGAAACAGGGGCATTCCATCGCCTTCAAACTCCCGCTAGTAACGCTAATAAAATATATAATGGCGTAGTTGCAGACTCTGTTGTTTTGCCAACTTATAATATCACTGATGCTTTAAAATATTCAGAGGCAGCCTATTTATACACTGGTGTTGATGGAGTAGCTGAAGTTGGATTTGAAGGAATTGCTTCTCAGTTTACTCCAGCTGGGTGGTATCCAATGTTCCATGCAAAATCAAATCATACTGTTGATTCAGGTAATACCAATGGCATACCACAACCTAGTAGTGGAAAATATTATTATGATACATCTAAAAAGTTCTATGGTGGTGACAAAATTAACGGCTATAAAGTATATTATTATTCAACAGACTCAACACTCACCATTAGAGAGCAAATAAATTACTCGGATATTTATGTTGTTAGATTTAATGGGTTAGGAAGTACAGGTAGATCAGTTAAGCGGCTAACTGCAATAGCTATGGGTTCTGCCACTTCAACCACCAGCCCATTCCACTATGGATACACTACACCTGCTATTTGGAACAATATGAAATTTCTAACTAACAATAGTTCCAGTTCAGTTTACCCAAGTAGTGTCTCCGGATTAAGCAACGATGTATGGACTCATGGAGGAAAAATAGATTATACTACATCGGGTCAGTCAGAAAGATATGTCTTTTCAGTAAATTGATTATACTTTGAATTATAAAGGAGAAAGACATCATGAAAAGATTCTTTACAGTATCTGTATTTCTTATTTTTTCACTTGCATTAAGCGTACAAGCCAGTGCAACAAAACATCCTTATAGTTATACAATTAATGTAGAGGTAAACAGTGTTCCTATCAATTTTGGAACTAATTCAGATGCGTCTCCGTATATTGATAATGCCACAAATACAGCTTTTGTTCCTCTTCGTTTTGTTTCCGAAAATTTAGGTGGCAAAGTAACAGATTGGAACAAAGCTTTGCAACAAGTCACCATCGAATCGAAAGATGGAACTGTAATTAAACTAGCGGTCGGTAGCAAAATTGCATATGTAAACGGTGAAAAAAAGACTTTGTTGGTTGCACCACAGAGTCCCGTGACCCGCATCCAAGTACCACTGCGAATTGTTTCCGAAGTATTGGGAGCTAAAGTTGATGCTAAAAAAATAGATGGAACATTAAATGTGAACATTACAACTTCCAATTAACATTTCCTAATCTAGACCACCTTCTTTTTAAGGTGGTCTTTCTCATTTTGCTTTTTGTTCGACGCATCCTCCTGTTTGTTGTAAAAACTCTTAAAGAATATTCATTCTACTACTTTACTTCTTAGGAACTCTGAGCCAGAAGCAAATAGATTTCTCTTTAGGTGTAAAATATCTAAATTACAGACAGTCACTTGTGACTGGATGACGTAGCAATAGCGCAGCGCTTGCGGAGAGTCTTTTGACCTTGATCTTTAAAAGCTTTAAGTGCAAGGGAAACTCAGCGGCAATAAAACTATTCCGCTACGCTACATAGTAGTATTGCTTATCACCGTTTCCCCTCTTGCTTTCAGCAATTCACCCCTTTGCTCCTATTTTGATTTTTTTCAATTTGAGAGTATACTATCCATGTTCTGGACGCACAAAAAGCTATATAAACAAAGGATTTTTTATCAATTTTGTGATTTAAGGGTGTCTATATAGGTATTTTTCCACCGTTTGGACGCAACATTTAGTCAAAAACTATATGTTTAGCCAATATCCAATACCTCTTGTTATAGTTTGGATTAACATCACCATTATCTAATCGTCTTCTTCCGTCCTTGTTCATTTTAGAATCATTGTTGATATTGTATGGTAGACTGTTCTTTTGAAAGTAGATATTCAACTGTTCAACATCTTTCTGTTGCCTACCTCTTCCATCGCGCAAGTTTACTTTTTTAATTAGTTCTGCTTGTTCTTCCTTGTATAAACGTGTACCTATAATTGAATCTAAGTAATCTGTAATATCAGCTTTTTCATATGTATCATCTAATATTGTATATGCATCTTGTTGGAGCTTCGTTTTTATGTAGTTCATATACCCGTTTTCTTCACTGGCTACTTGTTCAAAAAACTGCTTGTCAAAGATTTCTTTAAAGAACATCAAATCATTGATAGCTTTATCATATCCAACTTCATTATTTACTGGACGATCATATATAATTCGATTTGATTGCTTCTTATACTTCTGTACATAACTTGATGCTCCATGTTCTTGCAGGTACAGAGCTGGCTCTATTTGTCTATCACAATCTCTGATCAGCTTCTTCAACATTTTATTTGATATATTTTTAATGATTACAGTGACTGTATCAGTTTTGTCGATGATTCTTTTTCGTCCTAGACACTGAATCAGAACATCTACATCCATAATATCGGCAATCACATATTTAATCTGTTTATCTTTAAGATTGATCCCATTGTCTAGGGTGGATGTACTGAATACAAACTGTTCATCAAATTTTTCATCAATCAGCATCTTACTAACTTGTTCTTTGTTCATGTATCTTTTCTCTGAAGCAGTTCCAGAACGCGAACACACAAACATGGAATCTTTAAATGTATCATGTAGTTTGAACGCCTTAGCTGAACTTTTTGTGAAACAGATTACCTTGTGATTCTTGGGTATTTGACATAGAAACTTTTCCAACACTTTGTCATTCTGATAGAAAATTAATTCCTTGATGTGACTGTAATCATGAGGAATAGAATAGCTTTCGTGTTGTATATCCTTATACTTGAAAAAAGCAATCATAGCGTCCGCAGTTGCAGACATACATATTCTTATCTTACTTTTCTCATTGATCATCGCATAGAATGAATCTTCTGTGTTTTTGTTGTATCTTGACTCAGTTAGAAAGTAGTGAAACTCGTCACACACTATGTATTTATAGTCTGCTTTGACAATCGCACTATTTTTTCGTAGCTCCCATTCATACTTTTGATACAAAATAATTGTGATTACATCCGACTTGCCATCACGTTTGATTTCCTCTCGAAACTGTTCATTTAGCCTAGTTCGATTGAGGAAGAAAAGAATTCTAACTCTCTCTTTTTTAGCTATGGAATAGAGTTGATGTTTTATAAAGTGACTTTTACCAACGCCTGTACCAGCTTCTATTGTAATAATATCTCCACGTTGCCATTTGTGGACATGATCCTTTAATACATCTGAGACAGTAATCCTTTTCTTTGTTGATTGTGTCAATATTTCTCCTTTCTGTCTGCACATAAGTATCTTTATTTAAATATAAATAGACAGTTTACTCAACCTAATGACATTGTTACCTATAGAAATATAGACTACTCCCGTTTTTTTATATATTCCTCAAAAAAGCATACAACAAATAACTTTAGATCATAATTAGATAAGAAATAAGATCAAGTTCCACAAGCTCGATATAAATTCTGCTCCAAAAACTGATTCAAGCCTTGTCATAATTGAACAAACTATAATGAAGCGCACACAAAAACAAAGCTTTCCCAGAAACAAAGAAAGTCCACCTAAGTGTGTATCATTAATTCAGTTTTCAAAGATCGTACAACAAATAAACTTAACGCTCATTTCAGATAAAGCAAATAAAACAATATTAAGTTCGCCAATCCTAAAAATATTTTAATCCATCTATCTAATCTAGTATCCATCTTTCTTGTCTACTTGCTGTGTTTTGAATCTACTTTTTTGGTAGTATTCGTGGTAATGCAATATGTATTTTCAACTACTTAAATTTCATCCTATGTGATTCTGTTTCACCTTCGATTCATTTTGCGTCTCCTTTTCTTCGTCATTCCAACTGAAGTCAGCCATGCTCAATTGGTGTGCATATAATATATCATTTGTCCTTCGATGCTGTCAACAATATTTCTCAAAAAATGATAATGGAGGAAACACACGTTTTACTAGCAAGAACACCAGAAATGTATATAATGAAAAAAAATCTGAATTCCATTTTGTCGGGCGCTCTGATCCATCTCCCTTAGCCTTTTTTGATTAGAATAAATGTTACACTTTTAATTAAAATTCCTCTACCATACTTTTCAATCGCACCTTTGTAAGTGGTAAAGGTTGTACTATTATATCTTTATACCATTATAAGGAGAGATATTATGAATTATAGAGTTACTGACACCCATGTTTATATCTTGGATTCCCATGATACAATTCACGATGTACTGTGCTTCCCTAGATCAAAGCAAGACTATAAAGATCTAGTTGAATTAGTATATGACAGTGAAACACATGAGATAACAAACATTGACGATTTCAAAGTATTTGACCACAGTCGAGTGAATATTCCCTCAAAGGGCGGTTTCTTTTACACCCAGGAGTTCCTAAACCCTATTTTAAAAGTGGTAAATGAGAATAAACTGTAAGATGAACACAAAAGGACTCTGCCAACATAATACATGGCTGGAGTCCTTTTGCTTTGAGGAATACTCATGATGGTGCTTTAATTTCCTCCGTGGTGACCTGTTAGTTCGTAATTAGACCTTTTTGCCGCATTTTTATTCTATCGCTCTACAAGATAATTTTTATTTATCTCCGTGTAATTTTGTCAGTAACAACTCAATCATGCGCTCAATCTTTTTAATGTTCAAATTTCTTTGTCCATATAAATAAACAAATTCTTGTACACTATCCCAAGTCTTTAGTCCATTTATTTCTTCGATTTCCTGAGTCAGACCTTCAACATAAGCAGGTAACTCCCTACTTTTGAACTCCTCAATTAAGTTCTCTAAATCAGCGAAATCCATACTCCAATTAAAGTAACTCTCTATAAAATACTTCAAATTTTCATAACTCACTTCTTGTTTCATATATTACTCTCCTCTTTTATTTAAATACAGGATAACCCGTAATAATTATATAACCGGTAGGCATAGAGGAATCTTTTACTAAATACAGTTGGGACTTTGATAAGTCGTTTGTTATATGCTTTGAAGATGAGTTTCTTCCATTCTTTACTTCTACACCTCGCCGTTTTGATGAAAACATGAGATCAGCAGCAAATTGACATAAAAATGCCACATCCAATTAACAGGGATGTGGCATTCTATTTTGGTTGTAACTTTACACTAAAGCATTTGTAGTATATTCGCTACACAGGAACGATTTTTCCATCTACTATTGAATATAATTTCTTGCATATATTTGCAACAACTTGATTATGAGTTACCATTGCAATTGTGACACCCGATCTATTAAGAGCGTGAAGTATTTCCAATATGTCTGATTCTGCTGACTCGTCTAAAGCACCTGTTGGCTCATCTGCCAAAATTATTTTCGGTTTTCTGATAAGCGCCCTTGCTATTGCGACTCTTTGAGCTTCGCCTCCAGAAATTTCATGGGGATATTCATTAATTAAGTCAGAAATTTTAAGTTGCTCCGCAATAGAATCAACACGGTGCTTAATTTCCTTTTTAGGTGTGTTCTGACTCAATAAAGGTAAGGCAATATTATAAAAAACACTTCTTTCTTTAATTAAACCATAATCTTGTACAATAAATCCGATTTCATCTCTTCTTAACACAGTCATTCGTTTCTCATCTTTGGGCTTAATTAGTTGACTATCAAAAAAATACTCCCCGCTATCTGCAATATCCATAAACCCTAAAATATTTAACAAGGTAGTTTTACCTGACCCGCTTCTACCTATGATTCCTACTAAATCTCCATGATCTACATTGAAAGAGGCGTCGGAAAGTATCATTCTTGAACCGTAAGATTTATTTATATTCTTTAATGCAATTACACTCATTAGTTCCCACCTCGTATTGTTTTCGACAACTTTATTCTATTCACAGAAATCCATGGAGGAATAAAAGATATTAGTGAAAGTGTGAAGCTGAAAATAAGTAAAATAGGAATATTTATATTTTGAGAAATCATAAATGAAAACAAAGCTGCAATACATAATGATACCAAATTGATAAAAAATATCTCAAAAAGAATTGAAAGATTTATTACTGCTCTTCGTGTACCGTTTGCAATCATGATTCCATATGTGTATTTACGGAGAGTGATTTTAGCTATGAGATTTGTTGAAATGCTGAATAGCGCAACAAAAGCAATGACAAATGAAAATATAAATAGAACTTTTTGTAATTGCTCTCCTTCTAGCCCCCACATCGTAAGATAAAAATTTGAGACTCCTTCTACAACATATGGCTCGATATCAAGTTGCAAACTTTTTTGCGTGAACAGCTCTTGGATTTTTTGTGCCGAAAGAGAAGATTGGATGTAGCCACTTGTTTTATCCAAAAATAGTTTTAACATAAAACTTCTATCTTGTGCATGAATATTGTCTACTTCCAACGATGGGAATACAACAAGTCTATCCAAGTATTTCAAAGCGTATCCATTATTATAAAAGCTATGCTGCCCCAAAAAGCCAATTACTTTACACTTTAAATTTACTCCCATATATCCCACGTGTATGATTTGTTTCAACTTAAAATAATCTTTATATTCATAACCCAAAATTATAGGAATAACGTCATTTTTCACGTTATAATCTCCAGCTTGAAACAATCTACCTTCAGAAGTCTGGATAGCAAAATGGTCAATAAACTGTTGATTCACTTGAATACTTTCATATGCGTCTGGGGTTTCGTGTCCAGCTTCATATCCATATTGAAACTTTGCAGGCAAGCCTTGCACATCTAGAAAAAGATTTTGTCTGCTTGCAATAATATACTTAAAACTTGGATTCGTTTTTTCCCACTCGTACAGCTCATTTAAGACCTTGAGGTTATCCGATTGAGCAAGAAAGTTCTTTTCCTCATCATTGAAAAAATTGTCATTTACCTTGTATAAAGAGGATGTAGCATTTTGAACATTTGATGCAAGTTCATGTGTATGTGTAGCCAAGCTTAATGTCAAAATAACTAAAATGTACGAAGCAGTACATTGTAAGATGGAAAGTATGGTTTTTCGTTTATGTTGTTTTAATGAATCAATAAGCAAATTGAGCATCACAGATCACCTTTGTCTCATCTTTATATAGGAGATAACGATCACTAAAAATGAAAACAATAAAAGCAGGATCGTCGCCCCTAACATAGCCGGTTGAAGGCTTAGCTCGACATCATGCATATATTTTCCGAAAAACCAAGAAGAGCCAAGAGCCGATATTAAGCTCAACAATAGTATTGGGAAAAAATCTTTCCACACATCTATTAATATTTTCTTTTTAGTGTAACCGTTGCTCCATTTGATCTTCATTTCAGTATTCTTTTTTTCGTTCCAAAAGATCATTACCGATAGGCTATTTACAAAGAGTACGAAAATAAAAATTATGGATGTAATTACTTGATTATTACCTCTATCAATTATATGCAAAATATTAACATTTTCCTTGTCGTATACAGAAACCTGCCCGAACATTTTTTCGTTTCCAATAAAATTCAAACCATTTTGTATGGTTGAACTGCTAACAATATATTCAACACTGGAAGTGATATTATCAGCATTCAAGTTCAGCAAAATTGTTCGATCTATTCTAGTAGGTATATTGTACCCAATAATCCCTATGACCTCATAATCCATATGATTATATTCGACATATTTTTTTTCATTTATGGTTTTATTTATGGGGACATCTTTACCAATAACTGCAACATGCGAATTAGATATGAAATCAGATTCAGAAAAAAACCTTCCACTTATTAAATTGGGTGGAACATAGTCTCCCTTATATATAACACCTCGAATATCCTCTCCTTGCCCGTAAAACCTTCCGAATAATACAGTATCATTTGGTAATGCCTCATATAAAGAAGTAAAGTCAAGTTCAGTTTTTGATGTTTTGAAAAACAAGGCATTATCATCATAAAAGTTATTGCTTAGTTTTTTTACGAGATTTACGTTTTCATTATAAAACAATGTAAATAAGCAAGAGAAACTGAACAGGGTAATAGCGATAAATAAAAGCACATCTAAAACTTTGACACGAGTTATACGAATATTGTTCATAATGTATCCTCCAAGGTAGGTAACAAGGTGAATTGTTTGGTGAATTTTTTATTATAGAATTACTAAAAACAGAGATTCATATCAGAAATAATTCGTTGAAAAATTAGATACCGTAGTATGTTTTGGCTACACCGGATCTGAGTGCGTTATAGTTTTCCCAATCAGAACGAGCATAGGATCTTCCTTGGTTGGTGCTCCATACTCGTCCAGAATCTCCATACACTGATCCAGTCAATTGTTCAAAACGTGCTCTCGTATAACTGTCTAGCTTTGTCTTCCCTTGCTGGGCCTGAGTGTTTCCCCAAACCTGTCTGTTGTTTCCATCCCAATCAATTCCGTGATTGTGATCGTATGTTATAGAAGCATTGTCTAATGGAGTAATTGAATTAACAGTTACGTTACTAGGGATATGCAATTCTTCCTTGGTTGAGATCACCAAGTTTGGATCAACTGCTTGGTTAGGTTCTGCCGCACTGTCGGCAGCATACGCGGGAACACTCGCTAATAAAAGACACGAACTCAATGCAAGGCCCATAATTTTTTTCTTCATGAATAAATAAACTCCCTTTCTTCTAAATTCACCTTGATACCCATGAAACATTATACTTCTAGTCCATTTTCTTGTAAAGTAGGATTGTAAATCCATGTGTGTGGTTCTTTTGAAAAGGTAGTGATTCATTAGCAATATCCTCCTGTGTTTTGCCAAAGTCAAATTATTTGACTTTGTATCTTTTCGTGAATGCTGATTTCCCCTATCTCATAAGTTATCTCCTCTCCAACTCAGCAATGACTTAGCAAGTTTTCAGCAATACAAAAAAGGATAGACTGACAATCCCATCTAACCTTCACAAAAATTTTTTATGATTTATTGATCTTCCTTGCTTCCCATTGACTCGTTTTAGGAATGATTAAAATCCTCTGCGGTAACCTGTAGGGTTCGCAATTAGACCCATTTGCTTATATGAGATTGTTAAAGCAGTGTTTTTAAGGTTTGAGTTGTACGTGTGGTCTGCTTTTTTAGCTATTGAATTACTAACACCTGCTGCTTGTATGCTTGCTCCAAAAACAAAAAACAAAGAAAAAGACAATAAAAAGTATATTATTTTTCTCATAAATATTCCTCTTCATCCTTCCTTGATATAATTACTAACCAAATTCAGATTGATATTGGAGCAAGACAAGTTAAAGTTGACGCACTTGTTTTGAATCAAGGTGTATGCAAATACCATCCCCCTATATTGAGATTGGACAATTATAAAAAAGCTCACTCCCTATATTTAAGGAGCAAGCTTCTTCTTGGATTAATTGTCTTCTGAATCTTCATTCCATAATCTATCAAATTCTTCGTCCGTTAATCCATCCTCTTTTGTATGAGGAGCATAATAATGTCCATTAGGATCAATTAGATATTTGACCTGTTCCTCTGCATCTGAGATCACAATTGTATACTCATCATCTGCTTGGAATACAGTTGGAATTATACTTACCATTACAAGCCAAACTGGGAGATTGGAATCGTCAAACTGAGTATAAAATTTTACAGTACGTTCCTTTGTACCGTCTATTGTTCCAGAAAGGTTATACTTCTCCTTGTAGTTCTCAGCTATTTGCATAGCTCGTTCTGCTGTTAGATGTTTACTTATCTTTTCACTCATTATTTTCAAAACCTTTCCAGCCCGGTGGAGGCCAATCCCCGTTTCTTAATTTATAGATATATTTTTGTGAAAAGAGAATTTCACCATCATTAAATAGCTCTTTGTTTTTCATGATTTCATTATAAACGAATTCTTCTCTCTCAAGAGTGCTTTGTTGTAAATAGTTATCCTTCCCTAGTTCCTTCCACTGCTTGGCATGATAAGACTCATGAATTGCACTCAAATTTGTCGGTTCTTTTCTCAAAACTATTTCTCCTGTAGCTGGATTAAAACCAGCCGCAGCACTTTCAGGCAAAATTTTATCTTTCTTATCAATTAAAACCTTTATTTCTAGTGCATCCATTTCTTTTTTAAATGACTTCATTTCACTAACATTCATAATTCTGTGTCCAGTTGGAGTTACCTTCCTCTGACCACTTACAGGCATCTCTTCCCACGATTTCAAATCTAGATCATGGCCTTTGGGAAATGGTCTAACTTCACCGTTTAACTTTATTGTACTACCAATCCCAATTTTAGGCTTAATTACTGAACTTACTCCTCCAAATAATCCAGCTGTACCAATCATATTAGCCCAGTGTTCCTTTGACCAAGCACTGTTTGGATTAAACGCTCCCTGAATCATACCCGTTATTCCAAATGTACCGAAATTGAGCATGTCATTCCATGAATCGTTTTGTTTAGCTGCCC
>RCUF01000496.1_pt1 | contig 11578 bp, 10 predicted proteins | sample 2166311 | NCBI WGS metagenome assembly RCUF01 (sample SAMN09932608, study PRJNA488358) | compost metagenome | feature: garden; material: soil; isolation source: compost soil in 4-hydroxybenzonitrile-enriched culture | place: Germany: Experimental Botanical Garden Goettingen | collected 2016-01-27
GAACTGATCGTGGCTCACACCAATGAATCCGAGTATAAAAGCTTTATTGCAAACAAAAAGAACGAGGCGTTGCAATCACGGATGATTGTAATGCCGATTCCTTATAACCTGAAAGTATCTGAGGAAGAAAAGATTTACGCCAAGCTCATTGATCAAAGTGATATGAGACATATCCACATTGCGCCTCATGCGCTGAGAACGGCTGCCATTTTCTCCGTGCTTACCCGCTTGAAGGAGACGAAGAAACAGGGGATGGATCTGGTCAAAAAGATGCGCATGTATGACGGTGAAGAGGTCGAAGGATACAAGGAAGCCGATCTGAAGGAAATGCAAAGTGAGTTTCTGGAGGAAGGTATGTCCGGGGTAGACCCGCGGTACGTCATTAATCGTATTTCTAGTGCATTGATTAAGCAAAATGTGGAATCCATCAATGCCCTAGACATTTTACGAGCAATTAAGGATGGTCTGGATCAACATGCCTCCATCACAAAGGAAGAACGGGAGCGGTATCTGAATTTCATTTCCGTGGCTCGTAAGGAATATGACGAATTGGCGAAAAAAGAAGTGCAGAAGGCCTTTGTGTACTCTTTCGAGGAATCAGCCAAGACGCTGTTTGACAACTATTTGGATAACATCGAAGCTTTTTGCAATTGGGCGAAAATTCGCGATCCGCTCACAGATGAGGAACTCGACCCGGATGAGCGGCTCATGCGCTCTATTGAGGAGCAAATCGGGGTATCGGAAAATGCGAAAAAAGCGTTCCGTGAAGAAATATTAATCCGTATTTCCGCGTATTCTCGCAAGGGACGGAAGTTTGAGTATCATCATCATGATCGGCTGCGAGAAGCCATTGAGAAGAAGCTGTTCGCCGATTTGAAGGATATTGTGAAGATTACGACTTCGACCAAAACGCCTGACGCTAATCAGCTCAAACGGATGAATGAGGTGATTAAGCGACTGATTGAGGAGCACGGCTACACAGGAGCCAGCGCCAACGATCTGTTAAGGTATGTAGGTAGCCTCCTGAATCGGTAAGACGAATAATAAACAAGTACAGTATGGTGAAACCATGGGTTGATCTGGATGGTGTCATACGGTTGTGAGGTATCCGATGAACGTGTTTCGTAGAGGGAATTCGGCAAGCACAGGGGATTTCAGGTGCTGCCGGATTCTTTTTTTTGTATCATTAAGCAGTTGAGTTTATATATAATTTTTCTGAAATTGCTATGAAAAAAATCATAATCAATCTTCTGCTTTTTTAACATTTTCTAAAAAGTTGCCGATAAATATGGTAATGTAAAATCTATGTAAACTATTATTTGGAGGAACTTATGATTCATGTCGCGGAGAGTAGATTAAAACAGATACAATATATTGGTATTACTGATGATGATTTGGCTTTATTGCATCATTATCAGGGACTATTCCAATCTATTGTGAATGAGGTGGTCGATCGGTTTTATGAGCATGTAGAAAAGGTTCCGTATCTCATGTCGATTATTTCCAAATGGTCGAATATTGAACGACTAAAACAAACACAACGTGAATACTGGCTTTCTCTCGCAGATGGAAAAATAGATGATCAGTTTATCGAACACCGTCTTTTTGTGGGGCAGGTACATTCCCGAATCGGATTGTCTTCCGATTATTATTTAGGCACGTACATTGCTTATCTTGATATTGCAGTCGACATTTTAAAACGTTCGGGGATAGAGGATTGGTTTTCTATTGTGCATGCTCTTTCCAAAATGTTCAACCTGGATTCCCAGCTTGTACTGGAAGCTTATCAGGAAAAGGAAAAGGAACAAATCAACGAGCTGGCCGACGAACAAACGCAGGTGCTGACCGTTGTGTCCCGAATTGCGCAAAATTTGACCGGGATGATTGCTGAGCTTAGGGAAAATACGGATAATATCGCGGAGAGTGCCTGCAACACTGCTTCTTCGCAGGAACATACAGAGGAATTGGTACAGCATTTGAGTGACGAGATTAAGCATATTGAGCAGATGAGTGGTACGATCCGGGAACTGTCCGATCAGACTCATCTGCTGGGACTGAATGCGGCGATTGAAGCTGCCCATGCGCAGGAAGCAGGGCGCGGGTTTCAAATTGTGGCACAGGAGGTGCGAAAGCTTGCATCTAATTCGAAGCAAGCACAGGAGCAAATTCAGCGCAAGGTGCTGGATATTGCCCGTATGCTTGACAGTGTGCAATCCGAAACAGCTGTCACAACAGCCAGTGCCCGGCAACAGGCTTCCAGCTCAGAGGAATTGGCTTCGTTCACAAAGCTGATCGAAAACATGGTGAAGGAATTGGAAATGCTGCAGCACTCCTCGGAAATGCTAAAGGTGTAAGATGTGGCTTGAAGGCTATCCTTACGTTGGAGGCTTCACTACTGTAACGATTCAGTCATAGACTTTTTCCATTCTATATGAGCCGCAAGTACTCTTTTCCATAACTCGTCCCGTTCCTGGCGACTGTAGTTAACGAGCGGCTCGCCAAATACATCTGCCAACACTTCCAGCCACTGCGACTTCTTATCCAGTTCTATTTTTTCCAAACTGTGTAGCCCGCGTCTTTTCCAAATACATCCTCTGAGTTCATTCGCCTCTAATGCTTGCCTTTGCCGAATCAGAAACAGGTTAAACCATGGAGATTCCGCTGAGCGGCTATAGAAATGATGTTTCGGCATAAATTCTTCCAAATCCTGAACAACCGCAGGGGCAAAATCAACGCCAACAAATGAAGCAAGCGAGTCATGCTCTAAGCGCCAACCTTTTGTAACAACTCCGGATTCCATAACTTTATAATGAAGAGGGGCTTGTTCATAAGTCCCCATACGGAGTGGAAGAGGCTCATATGGCATATCGCCTAGCCCGACATCAACGATCCATACTTCATCTTCATGATGCTCATTTAGCAAGTTCACTGTTAGTCCAAGATGAAATGAATTAATGCGTGGTTCAGCTCCCAGAGGTTGTACCCCGGCACGATGCAGAGAGACTTTGTACCCTAGTGAATATAGTAGTGCACTAAAGGCACCATTCAGATGAAAACAATAACCACTTCTCCCATGTAGAATGAGTTGAACGGATTCTTGAAAGCCAATGGCTGCCGGCTTCCTTGCAAAAATGTCCAATGTTTGCCATGAAAGATGTTTTACATGAGCCTTATGCAGTTCAACTAAATAGGAAAGGGTAGGAGGCTGAATTTCGGGAATTCCGATTCTGTTTAAATAAGCTTTTATTTCTTCTTTTGTCATGGTGTACATGTACCATCACCTCTATTGTTAGTTTCCCAAATTCTCTTATCGAAACCATAAGCATTGAGTCTTAGCATCATTGTAGAAGGGGGAAGTGCTGTTTACAATGCTATATATTTTTGGTTGTACCGGTACAGTCAGCAATTCGATTGGCTTTAGCGGCATGCGCTTTTCCTGTAGTTGGTTGTCAGAACACAAAAAAACAGACCGCTTCATCGGGTCTGTTTTTTTGTTTAGTTCCAAGCTGACAGATTATAAGAGTGATCTAAGTTCACGTCGGTATTTGTTCAAATGCGCGAACGACGGAATGACTCGCTTGGCAGAACGGAAGCCGCCTATTCTGATATTGCGGACCACATGATAGGGAGAGATCAATAGTGCGTGAAGCAGATGCAAATCATGGGTGCTCAATGGACGATATCGTTGATAGTAATCTATCGCGCGCAGCATCTTTGTTCCATTCCAAAGACAATTCCGATGAAGAAGATGGGAGAGATCTTTCATCCTTACATGTAGGGAGCAATTTTCAAAGTCGATCATATGGATTTTGAGCTGTTTGTCTTTAATCAGATTGGGATAATTATAGTCGCCGTGTATAAATGCGGCGGCTTTTTGCTCCTGAGCAATGGCTTCTCTAACTTTGGGCTGCTGTAGGCGATGGGACACTTCCTCACAAAGAGCTACGAGATGTGCTGTGCCTCTGTATGGAATGAGGCGTTTTTTGTATCCAGCTATTTCATCGCTCAAGCCTTCATAACGGATTCTGGATGGCGGAGCTTCAGTGACAGGAAAGCCCACGGCACTGGAATGGAATTTGGCTAAAGTAGCAATTCCCTTTTTGAAGTCTATTCTCTTTGTGAATTCTGGTCTGAGTCCATGAACCCAATTGGTTAATGTATACGAAACACCTTCATAGGTCATGTAAGCCGCTTGTTGTACTGTTGGATAGACCTTTTGGCTGCGTGTAAACCCGCGCTCATCCAAGTAGGACAAGACACGTGTAATAAAACGGATCTCTTCTTCCGGGAATTTGTAGGGTTTTAAGCAATAAGTCGTATTAGCGGTCTCAATCTTGTGAATGTCCTTCATTTGACGGCTACGCTGAATTTTGATTCCGTACATCTGCTCAACGTTCGATAAAATCGACATTTTGCTCCTCACTTTCTTTTATACATGAGCCCACTCCTGCAAAATATGGATGATTTGTAATCGAAGAGGCCACGACTGATCCCAATTGTCCAGGATTTCGCGATCTCTTGAACGATTCGGGTGTCGGGAAGCATGCCAGGCTTCTCGTGGTAGTTTATATAAAGCTGTAACAATCTTCCGTTCAGTACGGCTTAGCGGTTTGCGTTTTTGGTATCCCTTCAGCAAGGATTGCACAAATTCAGGGTTGAATTGAGTCGTATTCATAAGGGCCTTTGCCAAATCAGCATAGGCTGAGCCGATCTTAACCCGATCCCAATCAATGATTTTGAGATGACCGTCATCCGAAATAATGACATTCGGGGTAGTGATATCACTGTGTATCAAGGAGGGATGCCGATGTTCCATCCGAAGCAGCCTGATAATGGATGCATCCTGCAAATCCTTCCATGCTCGCCTGGATAAACGTTTGCAGTCTTCACCGTGAGCATTGTACCAATTGCGGTACGTTTTATCATGTCGACTGGTTTTTGTCATTTTTCTTTGAAAGAGACGATCCTGGTTTTTCCATATCCGCAATTGTTGAATGGTCGGAGGGGACTTTCCTTTATCCATCTGATGCAAGCCGGTGGAGGTGGCGTGAAGTGTGGCAAGTGCCCGCCCCAGTTTTTCGAAATCTTCAGCGGTCTCCAGTCCCCGTCCTTTGATCCACTGACTTACATAAAATGGCGTTCCCTGATATTGAGTCCATAACTTGCCGGAATGAGTGGGGAGCCATGCGGGCATGTAGGTATACTTTCTCTTTTTCAAAAGCCTGATATGGCTCGCAGCTCGTTCCATCTGTTGAATCGTATTTGAACGGACCATCTTTGTACGACTAAAGGGTTTTAATGCATAAGTTCCCTTTTTCGTTTTCACCTGGATCACTGCATTTTTTCGGTATAATGATGAGACTAAGCTTGATTTTAACGGGATCAGGCCGAAACGACGGGTGATTTTGCGAATCTGTGCTTTAGTATAGGATTTCGCCATAAGAACCTCACTTGACTTTGGATTGAAGAAAAAAGGTAATCCTCTGTTAGTTATCAGTCTATTCATGAAGAAATAATAGGTGCAGTTTTATGGAGCCATCTTCGTTCTTTTCCTGTGTCACATTGGTCAAAAAAACGGAGCAGCGAAAGTTCGCTGCTCCGTTTTAATTAGCTCTGTACTTAGTTACCCTAATTATGACCTGGGTAATTAATATTCGTTGTCATCATCATCGTCGTCTGTATCCACGATTGCGCCAGATGATGCATGGATATCAAGCTCAACGGTTCCTTCGTTGGTGAGTACCTTTACCTCGTAGATGAATTGTCCATCTTCCTTATCCAATTTAGAAGACAAAAGGGTACTCCCGGGCACGTGCTTAAGCGCGATTTGTCCAGCCTGCTTTTCAGTCAGGGTGATGTGATTTGGCTTGTTAAGGGAGGACTCGTTATTAGAGTCATGATCAAGCTCAGAATGGGAACGGATGGTTTTCCCGGTATGAGCATCAATATCTATATCCCAATCTTTATCCCCTTGCTGGAGATCCACCTCATAGTAGACTTTTCCGTTCTTGCGCTCCAGTTCGACATCTTCAACTTGTGCATTATTCCCCACAGCCTTCTTGGCAATGTTGGCAGCGGCGGTTGCTCCAATAAGGCCCGTAGGTTTAGCGGCCCATACGGCATTCGCTGAGACACCCGTAACCGTAACTCCAAGCAGAACCGTAGCTGCCATAATTCCTAATGTATAGTTTTTTTTCATTACATTATTCCTCCTTGTGCTATTAGCATGAATACAGCTTATCTCTTGAACATGAGAGGAACATAATAGAATCATGAGAAAACCATGAGAAAACATGAGCTGAGATGATCATCAAGTCGTCATGATTCGTCGTGCTCCTGTTTTGCTTTTTCCCACGTTATAGAGTCGATAGAGCCCGATACTGCATTGACCTGTACCACTGCTTCACGCCCATTTTTCACCTCAACCTCAACCAGATAATAGAGGCCTTTGTCGTTGCGGTGAAGCTCAATATCATCGGATGTTCCGTTAACTGCTTTGGCAGCAAGCTTGGCTGCTTCTTTCTCTGTAATAACGAGAGAAACCGGGTCAGGTTTATTAGCTGGATTCGATGTGTCTCTGGTTGGTGAGTTACCGGGATTGTGGTCTTGGGGCTCCTGCTTCACATCTGTATAAGCTTGTGTCCGCTTAATGGAGTCGATGACACCGTCATAGGCATTGGCTTTTATATCGTACTTCCCTTTGGCGCGTTCTAGCCTGATCAGATAAAAATCACCCAAGCGTTGGGATTCGAGCACCTCGCCGGGATACTGATGCAAAACGGATTGGATGACGGCCTTTTCTTCCAATGGAGAAGCTGCTAACGACCGTGCCCAAGGCCACTGTAAAAGACAAATTGTAATCAATACAGCCGCCAGCGTACCCCCAATCATCCACACATAGATGGCTTTCATCGTTATTCCCTCCTTTGGCTTATTATTTTGGAACGGTAGGGAGGATGATCGTTGCCGTTGTTCCGCTCCCCTCTACACTTTTTAGCCCAATTTGAGCATGTATAGCTTGTGCAATTCCTGTAGCCAATGATAAGCCTAGTCCAGTCCCACCTTCCTCGCGGCTTCTGGCTTCATCCACACGATAGAAGCGGTCGAATACTTTAGATAACTTTTCTTCCGGGATTCCAATTCCTTGATCTGTGATTCTTATGCAGGGTTGAGCTGTATCGCCTATCGTATCAATCATCAGGTGTATCGGCTCGTCACTGTATTTGCGTGCATTATCCAAAAAGATAAATAGGAGCTGCTTCAGCTTATTTTCATCGGTATAGCCAATGCAGTCTGCCTGTACATCCAGTTGAATTTGTCGGGCGAACGCATTTTCAAATGTAGCCTTTAATTCTGTCGCTATTCTGGTCAGGCGTACAGGCTCCAGCACGACATTCCACTGTTCTTCGTTTCTGGCCAACAGAAGAAGCTGCTCTGCCATGTCCTTCATTCGGATCGCTTCGGAATGGATCGCTTCAACGGATTCGGCAAAAATCTTGGGATGCTGCAACCCCCGCCGTTTGAGCAGGCTGGCATAACTTTCAATAATGGTGAGCGGCGTCTTCAATTCATGGGACGCATTAGATACAAATTGTTCTTGCCTGGCGAAATTTCGCTCTAGCAGTTCAATCATGTCATTAAATGTTTCACCCATTTCGACCAGTTCGTCGCGTGATGATGAATGGAGCGGAAGACGTTTAAATTTCCCGCTGCGCTGAATTTCTTTCATCGTGCTAATCATAGATGTAATTGGACGTGTAATCAGTCTGCCGAGCAGTCTTCCCGATACCACGACAGGAATGAGCGCAATTCCAGTGACAGCAACAAGTACGATTCTGAGAACCTGTAGCGTCTGCATCGTCGGTTGCAGACTTTCGGTCACCTGGAGATTGACAACCTCGCCATTGGTCCAAATCATGGGGAGCGATACAAGAATGTAACGGTTGCTTTCATAGGTAATGATGCGAACCTGCCGTGTTTCATCAAAAACGCCCTTCATCAAGCTAAGAGATTGCTCGGAAGAAGAGGTGATAGGGGGAAGAAAGTCGCCTTCTGGTTTCATTAGCCGAAGCATGCCATCCAGCGGTACATAGGCTCGGAGAAGATCCTCAGCGGCTACGGATACCGGAGCACGTTGAATCCCACGAATCATGTTTTCTGCTGCGGCCTCTACCTGGTCTTTTCGACTGTCTATCGAAAGTTGGCTGAATAGGAAATAGACTGAGAAGTTAATGGCCACAAGTAAAATCCCGAATAATAACGAGGTATACGTATGGATTTTGTTTTGTAGCTTCATAAGGATTCCTTCAGAACATAACCAATTCCGCGTACAGTATGGATCAGCTCAGGGAGCTGGCGCGTAGGGTCGATTTTATTGCGCACGTAGCGAATATACACATCGACCACATTGGTATCGCCCATATAATCTATGCCCCATACATTCTCCAGTAATTGTTCACGGCTAAGTACCTGCCGCTGGTGTCTGAGTAAATGAACGAGCAAGTCAAACTCTCGCGGTGTAAGCTCAATGTTGTGCTCTCCCCGAAGAACTTCACGAGTACCTTCATGGAGACGTAAATCCCCGGCACTAAGCCATTTATCTACCACTTGTGGAGCCGTGTCTTTCGTTGCACCCACTCTGAGTGCGGCCCGTACACGTGCAAGCAGCTCTTCGATCACAAACGGTTTGGTAACATAATCATTGGCTCCCAAATCGAGTCCCTCGACCTTATCTGCAATGGAACTTTTAGCCGTCAGCAAAATGACAGGAACGTTCGCATCATGCTTACGAATCCTCCGAAGTAGCTCGATGCCATTGAGACCGGGAATCATAATATCCAACAACACTAGATCCCAATTGCCTTTGCAATACGTCTCCAGTCCATCAATTCCGTTTTTTTCTTTACATACTTGATAGCCTTCAAATTGAAGTTCGATCTCTAGAAGCCGGGCAATCTTTTCTTCGTCTTCTACGATCAAAATAGATTGTTTCATGATCATGCCCTCCTGTAGGCGAATAGCCGATACGGAAGTATTTTAGCATATACGGACAGGTAAGACACTTCAAAGCGCAGGGCAGTGAGGGAAGAGATATTTATAATGCGTTATATTTATTGACATTAAAAAGGGATAAAATGTAATAATAGCGCTATGATTTTGTTTTTTTATCCTTTATGCACAACAAATAAGCCTTTGTTTTGGTCAGAACGAACATTGTTTATGTTAGGAAAGTTGCAGTAACATAAGTTAAAACTATTCACCAGAACCGAAATAAGGGCAGACCGCGGGCTTGCCCTTTGTCGCCAGGAGCGTAAAATAAAATGAAGCGAAAGCAGGGGTTCAAAATGCATAAGCTTGGGATGATTACGATTGGGCAAGCCCCTCGGTCAGATGTGGCCCCTATCGTAGAAAGGGCGTTGGAAGGACGGGCAGAGCTGGTACAGGCCGGTGCGCTGGATGGGCTCTCATTGGACTATATACAACAGCATCTATCACCGTCACCGGGAGAATATGTATTAACTTCGCGCTTGACGACCGGGGAGTCGGTGGTCATTTCACGCGAAAAAATCCAGCCGCTGCTCCAGGAAAAAATCACACGTTTGGAGCAGCAAGGCATACGTACGATTTTGCTACTCTGTACCGGTGTGTTTCCTGGATTGCATACCCGAAGCGCTTTTCTAATTGAGCCAGATCATGTGCTTCCTCCTGTACTAAAGGCCATGTCCAGCGGAAGAAGACTGGGTCTCATTGGACCGCTCGAAGAACAGAAGAATAACCTCAAGCTTAAATTCAGTCCTTATGGATTGAATCCAGAGTTTGCGGCGGTCTCGCCTTACAGTGGCAGTGAGGAAGAATTTTGCCGAGCAGCCGGACAGTTCAAGAATCAAGCCGATCTGATTGTGCTGGATTGTATGGGCTATACGGAAACGCATCGAGAGCTAGCGGCGCATTACTCGGGGGTTCCCGTTGTATTGTCCAATGCCTTGATTGGCAAACTGGTATCGGAAATGGTGTAAGGAGCTAAAAATTGGAGGTAAGAACTATGAGTCAACAACGTATTGAAATCAGTAAAAATGTATTGCAAAAATGTTTGGGACTTACCGCTGGGGAGACGCTTCTGGTCGTAACCGACGATGATAAAAAAGAATTGGGCGAGTCCATATATGAGGCTGGCAAGGCACTGGGGGCAGAAGCAGCTATTTTGACGATGAAGGTTCGCTCCAAATCGGGCGAGGAGCCTCCAGTCCCTGTTGCCGAAGCCATGCTTCGCTCCAACGTTGTTGTATGTGTCACCCGGTATTCGCTGACACATACAAGTGCCCGTAAGCAGGCCGCAGCTGCTGGAGCACGCCTGGCGACCATGCCTGGCATGACAGACGATATGTTCATGAATGGAGCAATCGCTGCTGATTATCCGAAGGTCAAGGCGCTGACCGAAGAGGTAACCGCATTGCTGACTGCTGCCAAGCAGGTACGGATTGAAAAGGATGGATATAGTCTGAACTTTACCATAGAAGGGCGCAACGGCGTTCCCAGCACAGGTATGTATTTGAATCCTGGCGAATCGGGCAATCTGCCTTCCGGTGAAGCGTATATTGCTCCACTGGAAGGAACGGCACAGGGTCAGATTGTGGTGGACGGTTCTGTAGCAGGAATCGGTGCTTTAAAAGAGCCGCTGCTGCTGACGGTGCAAAATGGCAGATTAATCGCCGCAGAAGGGGAAGCCGGACAGTCCCTGTTGGATATGCTCGGCGAAGGCGATGGTAGAATGCTGGCCGAATTTGGTATTGGAACGAATGATAAAGCCCGCATTACAGGTGTTGTGTTAGAAGACGAGAAAGTGTATGGCACGATTCATGTCGCTTTTGGCAGCAATAATACCTTCGGGGGAACTGTCGCTGCGGGTGTACATATTGACGGAGTCGTACAAAAACCGGATGTATATCTGGATGATCGTCTGATGATGAAGGCTGGTCAGTTGCTAGAGAGATAAAAGGGAGGAAGTTATCATGCTTGGAATGATCAGAGTGCTTACCATGCAGGACAAAGCAGCTATCGACCTTCACGGCCGGGTCATTGAGCAGCGCTACGGGCTGCCTGTCACCAGTGTATGTATCCCTGATCAGCCGAAAGGAATCTACGATGATATCACAGACCGGGAAGCGGTGCCTAAAATTGTGCTTGCGGCGCAACAACTCGTTGAACAAGGCTGTACGTCTATCGGTATTAGCTGCGCGGCTGATCCGGCGCTAGAGGAAACTCGTCAAGCTGTATCTGTACCTGTATACGGGGCGGGGTCTTGTGCAGCACTCTTGGCTCTGACATCGGCCAGCCGTGTAGGCGTGTTGACCATTTTGGAGGAGGCTCCGCCGCTGATTCGCCACATTTTGGGCAATTCCTATATCGGTACAGAGCGTCCCATAGGTGTGCAGACGACACTGGACTTGAACACTCCACAAGGTAAAGAGGCGGCTATGGCAGCAGCGTTGCGGCTTCAGGAGAAGGGAGCTGAGGTAATCGTACTTGCCTGCACAGGTTTTGTAACGATGAACTTTGCGCCAGAGCTGGAGCGTACACT
>RCUF01000497.1_pt1 | contig 11572 bp, 10 predicted proteins | sample 2166311 | NCBI WGS metagenome assembly RCUF01 (sample SAMN09932608, study PRJNA488358) | compost metagenome | feature: garden; material: soil; isolation source: compost soil in 4-hydroxybenzonitrile-enriched culture | place: Germany: Experimental Botanical Garden Goettingen | collected 2016-01-27
TGCCTGTCTAAAATCCTGAAATTGAGGAGGAAACATCATTAAAGTTCTATTTATCGGAGATATTGTTGGAAATACGGGACGTAAAGCCATTAAGGAGACACTCCCGCACTTAAAGTCAAAATACAATCCTCATATCATTATTGCTAACGGTGAGAACGCGGCAGCAGGCCGTGGCATTACAGAAAAAATTGCTAAAGAATTTTTTGATCAAGGGATTCATGGACTTACTATGGGAAACCATACTTGGGACAATAAAGAAATTTTTGATTTCATTGATAACGAACCGCGAATGGTGCGTCCGGCGAACTTTCCACCGGGAACGCCAGGGCTTGGAACGACGGTAATCAAGGCAAATGGCAAGGAATTGGCTCTTGTGAATTTGATGGGCCGTACTTTTCTTCCAGCAATTGATGACCCTTTCCGTGAAGCGGATCATATTATAGATCAGTTATCCAAAAAACATAAATGCATTTTGGTGGATTTTCACGCAGAAGCGACCTCGGAGAAAATTGCTATGGGCTGGCATTTGGATGGACGTGTATCTCTGGTAGTAGGAACTCATACGCATGTACAGTCCAACGATGATGTTATTTTACCCCAGGGAACAGCTTACCTGACAGATACCGGAATGGTTGGCTCACGTGAAGGAATACTTGGTATGGAGCGTACAGCAGTACTGCGCAAGTTCACAACACAGCTCCCTGTAAGATTTCAAGTATGCGAAGGAAAATGGCATTTTCACGCTTGTTTGGTCGAGATAGATGAGTCCACAGGTAAAGCGAAAAAGATTCAAAAAATTCGTCTGCTTGAGGATGAGTGGATTATGGATTAACTTGAAATGACCAATAAGTAATGCTTCCGGTAATACCAATGGGAAAAAAGAAGGAATTTTTTAAGCCCTCACGAATATCTTCTAATAGTGGAGTCAAACCATTATTCCCAGGGAGGTACTAACCATGGAAGTGTTAAAAGTTTCAGCAAAATCCAACCCTAACTCCGTCGCAGGTGCACTTGCAGGTGTGCTAAGAGAACGTGGCTCTGCTGAACTACAGGCCATAGGTGCGGGTGCTCTCAACCAAGCTATTAAAGCGGTAGCGATCGCCCGGGGATTTGTGGCACCAAGCGGAGTTGATTTGATTTGTGTTCCGGCCTTTACGGACATCGTCATTGATGGTGAAGATAGAACAGCTATTAAACTGATTGTAGAACCTAGATAATAAAATTAATATTTTGTGTATGACGCCTGTTTACGTATTGTAGACAGGTTTTTTTGCTATCTGAATCGGGTAAATTCAACCTGGATAGGAGGATTTGGATGAAATATAAAGTGGTTGACTTTCATTGTGATGCACTGAGTAAAATGCAACTTGATTCTACCCTGTTTTTTGATAAGGAGAAAGACCTTGATGTTACTTTGCAGCGAATGCAGCAAGGTGGTGTTGCGCTTCAAACCTTTGCAATATTCGTATCTCAGCAGCTTGGTAAACCTGACTTTAGCCACATTTTGGATCAAATCGATATATTTCAGCATAAGGTTGTATCAACAGGAATTGTTCCGATTACATCCGTGGATGAGCTTGAACATGCGTTGGAAAGCGGGAAACCCGGAGGAATCCTGTCAATAGAAGGAGCTGACGGGCTCGAAGGCAATCTGTACCACTTACGGACCTGTTTTGAGCGGGGGGTTCGCTTCTTAGGGATAACCTGGAATTATGAAAATTGGGCAGCAGACGGCATACTGGAGGCTCGTAACGGAGGGTTGACGCCAGCAGGAAGAGAGTTGGTTAAAACTTGTTATGAACTTGGTATTACGCTCGATGTCTCTCATTTATCGGAAAAGGGGTTCTGGGATTTGGTTGAGCTTGCTAGTGAAGCACATAAGCCTTTTATAGCATCTCATTCGAATGTCTATAGCATTTGCCCGAATATAAGAAATTTGCGTGAGCATCAAATCCAAGCGATAATTAATTTGTCAGGGGTTATTGGAATAACCTTTGTACCTTGGTTTGTAAAAGATATGGAATCCGTCAGCAGCTATGATTTGTTACCTCATATTGAAAGAATATGTGAGCTTGGCGGGCAGAAGCATTTGATGTTCGGTTCGGATTTTGACGGGATTGAATCACATTTAACGGATTTAAAGCATTCCGGACATTATGACGGATGGGTAAATACACTGTTGTTACATTATCCTGAAGACTTGGTTACAGGCTGGTTGTCCAGCAATGCTATAAGCTTTTTAAGAAATTGTCTCCCTAAAAACAAGTAAGCGCTTTAATTCATCCAATTACGAGATGGTTTTGATCGAAAACTACTATATGAAAAAAGGGTGGGAAACGCTTGCTTTTTATAACCGTTCGACATAAAATTGACATGAAACTGATACAGTTTGTTCACAATTATTAAATTAAATGTGATTCTTATTGCTTAACATTTTGATTTTACTATCAGCACTTTTTTACTATCATTCTAGTGCGATACGATTAAAAGGGGTGGGCGATCTTGATTAGTCAATTGTCTTGGAAGATCGGTGGACAGCAAGGTGAAGGCGTTGAAAGTACAGATCGAATTTTTTCGACGGCCTTGAACCGACTTGGATACTATTTATACGGTTACCGGCATTTTTCCTCTCGTATTAAAGGCGGCCATACAAATAATAAAATCCGGATCAGTACCGAGCCGATTCGTGCCATTTCAGACGATTTGGATATTTTAGTCGCCTTTGACCAGGAAAGTATCGATTTGAATGCTCATGAATTGCGCAGCGACGGGGTAATTGTTGCTGACGCCAAATTTGGTCCTGTAGTACCAGAGGGAGTTACAGCCAGATTATTTCCGGTTCCTATTACTAGCATTGCTGAAGAACTAGGGACATCACTTATGAAAAATATGGTTGCATCAGGCGCTTCTTGGGCACTATTGGGTCTACCGCTTGAAGTATTTAATAAAGCTGTTGAAGAAGAGTTCGGGCGTAAAGGTCCGGCTGTCGTTGAGAAAAATATAGAAGCTGTTAAACGCGGTGCGGATTATGTACTTGAGCTAGCTGGTGGACCGCTTGACAATTTCAAGCTTGAGCCAGCAGATGGCAAGCAGAAGATGTTTATGATCGGCAACGATGCGATTGGCCTTGGTGCAGTAGCTGCAGGATGCCGTATTATGAGTGCTTATCCGATTACTCCTGCATCCGAGATTATGGAGTATTTGATTAAGAAGTTGCCAAAGTTCGGTGGAACAGTCGTTCAGACTGAAGATGAAATTGCGGCAATTACGATGGCGATCGGTTCCAGTTATGCTGGTGTTCGTACGATGACTGCTTCTGCTGGTCCAGGTCTTTCTCTTATGATGGAGGCGATTGGTTTAGCAGGAATGACGGAAACACCTGTCGTTATTGTTGATACACAGCGCGGTGGTCCTAGTACAGGGCTTCCTACTAAGCAGGAGCAAAGTGACATCAGCGCTCTAATCTACGGTACACATGGAGAAATACCAAAAATCGTAATCGCTCCCAGCTCGATTGAAGAGTGCTTCTACGATACAGTTCAAGCTTTTAATCTGGCAGATAAATATCAAGTACCTGTTATTCTGGCGACTGATCTTCAGTTGTCATTAGGCAAACAGTCCTGCGAAATGCTGGATTACGAGAAAATTTCAATCGATCGTGGTTATATTGTTAAGGATATTCCGGATCGTGAAGATAAGAGCATGTTCAATAGATATGCTGTCACAGAAAACGGGATTTCTCCTCGTGTACTCCCTGGTGAGAAAAACGGTATTCACCATGTAACAGGAGTAGAGCATGACGAGGCAGGCAGACCTTCGGAAAGTCCGATCAATCGGAAAAAAATGATGGATAAACGCCTTCGCAAAATTGCGAAGCTTGAGGTTGAAAACCCTGTTCTTCTGCACTCTCCACATGTTGACCCTGACCTTCTAATTATTGGCATGGGCTCCACGGGCGGAACGATCGATCAAGCTCGTCTGCGTTTGAATGGAGAAGGGATAACATCGAACCATTTGACAGTACGTTTGCTGCATCCGTTCCCGGTTGAACAAATACTGCCGGAAATTAAAAAGGCGAAAAAAGTGCTCGTATTAGAAAATAACGCAACAGGTCAATTAGCTAACCTGATTAAAATGAATGTAGGTCATCATGATAAAATCGTAAACGTACTTAAATATGACGGTAATCCGTTCCTTCCTTCGGAAATATTCGAAGAATGCAAAAAAGTATCCGGCAACTTACCGCAGGAGGAGTTGGTGAAAAATGGCAACCTTTAAAGAGTTCCGTAATAACATCAAACCAAACTGGTGTCCAGGCTGCGGAGATTTCTCGATTCAAGCTGCCATACAACGTGCCGCTGCTAACGTAGGTCTTGAGCCTGAAGATCTTGCTGTCATTTCGGGGATAGGCTGTTCCGGCCGGATATCCGGATATATAAATGCTTATGGACTGCATGGTATTCACGGTCGTGCATTGCCAATTGCGCAAGGCGTAAAGCTGGCAAACCGTGATCTTACAGTTATCGCTTCCGGTGGTGACGGCGACGGATTTGCCATCGGGATGGGCCATACCGTTCATGCCATACGGCGTAATGTCAATATTACGTATATCGTCATGGATAACCAAATTTACGGTCTAACCAAAGGGCAAACTTCACCGCGTAGTGGCGAAGGCTTCAAGACAAAGAGCACACCTGAGGGTTCCATTGAATCCGCGTTGTCGCCGCTTGAGGTAGCACTTGCTTCAGGAGCTACATTCGTCGCGCAATCCTTCTCCAGTGATATCAAGCAATTGACTTCACTGATCGAGCAGGGTATCCAGCATGAGGGTTTCTCATTGATTAACGTATTCAGCCCATGCGTCACCTTCAACAAGGTGAACACCTACGACTGGTTCAAGGACAACATCATCAATCTGGAGACGATGCCGGATTATGATCCAAGCAACCGCGTGCTGGCGATGAATACGCTGATGGAGACAGGCAGCATGATTACGGGTCTGATCTATCAGAACACAGAGAAGAGAAGCTATGAGAATCTTGTCTATGGCTTCAAGGAAGAGCCGCTTGCTCATCAGTCGCTGGAATTGACGAAGAGTGAGTTTGACAATTTGGTTGCTGAGTTTAGATAGAGAGTTTATAAATATATGGCGCTTAACTATACTTTAGTTTGATGGAGATAAGTATGGATAAGCGCTTTATGTTGTCTATAGACAAAAAGGCAACTCTTTTCTTGGGATTGACAAGAATAAAGAGTTGCCTTTTTTTATCAGAATATCAGTAAGAAGACATTGATTCTAGGACACCATTCACAAAGTATAAATATTTATCGGAGCTGTAAGTATATTCGTATACCCATAACTCAGAAGTACCCCATGAGTAAACATCCTTAGAACTACGATCATAACGGCCCCAAGATAAGTAGACCATATCTTTTGTCATTCCAATACTGATAGATCGGTTTTGGATTTTTTCCCAATTTTTTTTAGAAAATTGATATGTTTTAAAAGGATTTTGAGTCAATACATCATATTTAAAATAACTGCTTTTAAAAGTTGCAACATATGTTTGTCCATTATATAGAAAAGTTACTTCTAACCAGTCACTTGATATTTCACTTCTAGTCACATTTTTAATTGTAACAGCCGATAAATTTTTTACTTTTGAATAAGCTTCGTTACCGTTTAAGTCTTGAATGATCATGGAAGGAGTATTTAGCCATACTTTTTTTCCGATGTAGGTTTTATACGTGTCATAGATATCATTAACCGGTACAGTAATTTTTTTATGTTCTGTTGAAATAACAACTGCATTTATATATTTCTGATCAAAAGTATCATATTTGACAGTAGCATTTTCCTTGAATAGATCCTTGATGAGTTGAAAAGGGACCATTAATTTTTCGTTAATGACTTGAAAAGGTACAGAATAAGAAGTACTTACTCCATCTATCGTTGCATATTTCGAATTTAGCTTTGTCTGAATTTTTGTATTTCCGTATGTTATCGTAATATCGCTAGACTTATTATTTAGTTGAACAGAGCCCCCCAGTGCAGAAAATACTGCTGCGGCTGGTAGCATAGTACTATTATTAGTGATCACCCCTTGATCCTTAAGGGTTACTAATTTGACATTTGCAGGAACTTTAACAGATTCGGAGCTAGAATTCGAATTGGAATTAACCGCACTATTTTTCCATGGAGTTAAGTTAGTGCTTCCTTGTTCAAAGTAATCCAGAGAAACATTGGCATTATCCAGATCATATTGAACTTCTGTAAATGCATATACTTTATTACTATAAACCACAGTAACATAGCACACCGAAACTCCTAAATATTCTCCCCAATTCGACTGCGCAAGATCATTCATTAGTTTCTTCTTGCCATCATTACTTAAGTATTTGAATAATTTCAGGTCACTGTCAGTCTCAATATTAAGAAATATAGCACCTTCAGTGGGATCAAACCCGTATGTTGTGTCATACATCCCATCAACAGTTTCTATGGAGATTGTGTCTTTTAATTTTGTAATTGATGCTTGTTCATCGCTAGTTAAAGCATTTGCTACATAATTAAAATTACAAAAAAATAAAATAAATGCTAGAAAACCTACAAACCTCTTCAATTCCATATTCCCCCAATATTTACGTTTTTCATAATTCTATCATTTTGAAAAATATAGGTCTACAGGAGTATTGTATATTTTGAATAAATGAGAAATAAGCTTGAGTTATTAATATATAAAAATTTTCATAAATAGTATTGTAAAATTCTCAAACTTCACTTAATATGATATTGATAATCATTATCAATTATAAAGCTAATTTAAACCAGGCCTGGTTTTTATTATTCATTCCAGTTAAGGAGAGAACTTAGAAAATGATGAAGAGAAGGTATTTAATCGCGGGTGTAGCAGCAGTTATGGCATTAAGTTTGGCAGCATGTGGAGATAAAGAAAAAGAAGCAGCAACAGCTCCTGCAGCTGCGAATACAGAACAAGCTGCAACGGCTGAGAACAACAAACAAGAAGAAACGACAGCAACGGAACAAACGGTTACATACCTGGGGAATGATTATGTTTTACCAGCTCAAATCAACAATATTGTAGCAGCAAGCCTTGAATCGATGGAGGATGCAGCTATTTTGGGTGTAAAACCTGTAGGCGTACTTGCGATTGCAGATGCGATTCCAACTTACCTGGCTACTGATTTAGAAGGTGCAGCACTAATTGGGGATAAATTTGCGCCGAACAACGAAGCGATTTTGGCTCTAGATCCTGATGTTATTCTGGGAACTTCCAAATTCGGTGAAGATGTTGCGGGGCAATTAAATAAAATTCAAACGATGATTCCGTATTCTCATATCTCAACGAATTGGAAAGAAAATTTGCTCCTGTTAGGTCAAGTATCCGGCAAATCAGCTGATGCTGAGAAAATCATCGCTGATTACGACGCCAAAGCAGCCGAGGCAAAAACAAAAATCGGGGAGTCTCTAAAAGACAAGAAGGTGCTGGTTATCCGTATACGTCAAGGCAGTATGTGTGTATATCCAGCAGGCGTGTATTTAAATCCTGTTATTTATGAAGATCTGGGTGCAACAATTCCAGAAGTGATTACAAAAACAGAGGCGCAAGCTGAGCTGTCACTAGAAGCTTTAGCGGAAATCAATCCAGATTACATCTTCCTGCAATTTGAAGCTAGTGAAAATACGGATAACGCAACAGCGCTTGATGATCTTCAGAAAAATCCTATTTTCCAAAGTGTTGAAGCAGCGAAGAACAATCATGTATTTGTAAACACGATCGATCCTTTGGCACAAGGTGGAACGGCTTGGTCTAAAGTAAGATTCCTTGATGCAGCGATTGAAAATCTGTTGAAGTAAAACATAAGGTGCGATGAAGATGATGGTCAAATCAAAAAGGAATTGGAAAGTCCTCACGATTCTGTTAGCTTCTCCTTTGTTCATCGTACTAGCAATTGTTTTATCCGTCTTATCCGGTGTTAAGGATATTGAAGCAATAACAATATGGCAGGCGATTACACAATTCGATGCAAGTAATGTGGATCACAACATTATTATGACATCGCGATTACCACGTGTAGTCGCTGCTTTGTTTGTTGGAGCTTTTTTGGCAGTTTCTGGAGCCGTGATGCAAGGAATTACTCGAAATTATCTTGCCTCACCCTCTATTATGGGAGTGAACGACGGATCGGCATTTGTTATTACGATAGCAATGGTATTTTTCCCGGGATTACCAAATTATCAAATGATTTTATTATCGATGGTAGGTTCTGCGATCGGTGCAGGTTTGGTTTTTGGTTTTGGTTCGTTGATCAAAAACGGATTATCTCCCGTTAGGCTAGCAATTATCGGAACGGTGATCGGGACATTTTTAAGCAGCATGGCCTCGGCTATTGCGATGTATTTCCAGGTATCTCAGACGGTAAGTGTGTGGTATAACTCAAAAATACATACGGTTAACCCTGATATGCTTATGTTATGTATTCCTTTTGGTGTAGTAGGTCTGTTGATCTCTTTTGGGATATCGAAGTCTGTTATGGTGTCTTCCTTAGGTGAAGATATGGCAATGAGCCTAGGTCAAAAAACGAAATGGGTAAAAGCACTGAGTCTTTTGTGTGTAATTTGTTTAACTGGTACAGCCGTAGCCTTAGTCGGAAAAATCGCATTTGTTGGTCTGATCATTCCGCATATCACACGTTTTATTGTTGGGGTGGACTACCGCTCGATAATTCCTTGCTCGGCCGTGATCGGCGCGGTCTTTTTGGCTTTTTGCGACATCACCAGCCGTTATATTAACTTTCCGTTTGAGACACCGATCGGTGTTGTGACTGCGTTTATAGGTATCCCGTTCTTCCTGTATCTAATTCGTACGAGGGGGGGAGAACAACGTGGCTAAAACTGGATTTGGACGTTATGCGACAACGATATTCATATTTTTAGGTTTAACGCTCATTGCGGGGTATTTTCATATTACAAATGGTTCTTTTGAAATGTCTGTCATGGATGTACTCAAAACATTGCTCAGAATTGAATCTAATCCGAAATATGACTTGGTTATTTTTGAGTTTCGGCTGCCTCGAATTGTTATTGCAGCGATTGTGGGGATTGGCTTAGGGATTGCGGGTACAGTCATTCAAGGCGTAACTAGAAATGGATTGGCTGATCCGGGTATTCTCGGTATTAATGCAGGTGCTGGTGCAGCGATCGTTGCTTTTATGTTCTTTTTTCAAATGGCAGATATCAATGTGCTTGGCGGCACTTCTTATTCGATTATGATGATGCCGCTGTTTGGCTTTGTTGGTGGAGCTCTGGCGGCGGTTGTAATTTATGTGTTTTCCTGGCGGAACGGCTCGCTGGATATGCAGCGTCTGATTTTGACAGGGATTGCGATTAGTAGTGGATTTGGCGCGTTGTCTCTGTATATTTCCCTTAAAATGAATGCACAAGATTTCGAGATGGCGGCGGTATGGAGTGTAGGCAGTATTTATAGTGCCAATTGGTTATATGTGCTGGCAGCATTGCCTTGGGTCGTCATTCTCGGAATTGTGATTTATAGAAAAAGCTACTTGCTTAATTATTTTCAATTAGAGGAATCCAGTGTCAAGAGCTTGGGGATCGCCGTGGAAAAAGAGAAATCGATTTTGCTGTTATGCAGCATCGGGATCGTTAGTGCATGTGTATCGGTATCCGGCTCTATTGGATTTATCGGATTAATGGCTCCACATATTGCGAAAAGATTAGTAGGGCTTAACCATCGTTACGTGCTCCCTACGAGTGCAGTGATCGGCATGTTTTTGCTGGTGATATCAGATTATTTTGCGAAAACGGTGTTTGCACCATCTGAGCTGCCGGTAGGGATCGTGGTGTCACTCATTGGTATTCCTTATTTTTTATATTTGTTGGCCAAAGCTAAAGCATAAGGCGGGTTAGAGTAGGAGGAAAAAGAAATTGACGCATCAAGTTCAACTGGAGGATACAGAGTTTTGGACGATTAAATCACAGTTTATGGATTATACGTATGATGTGAAGGTGCATGTACCGCAGGAAGCACCGCCAGAAGGTGGATTTCCGATCTATTATGTGCTCGACGGGAATTCTTACTTTCATTTTGCACGTGATGTCATCAAGCTGCAATCCAGGAATGCTCCGAAAACGCTGATTTCTCCAGCAATTGTTGTAGGGATCGGGCATCAAGGTGAGTATGAGGAAAGATCAAAGCGGCGTTTCTATGATTTTACTCCTGCCGCAGATCAATATGTATACCCTGAACGGTTAAAAGGAGCAGATATTGGCTTTCACGGCGGGGCTGAGAAGTTTCAGGCTTTTTTAGAGCAGGAATTGATGCCTGTTGTTCACGACAAATATAGCGTTGATCAAACGAAGCAAGCTTTGTTTGGACATTCGTTAAGCGGCTTGTTTGTATTGATTACCTTATTAAAGCGGCCCGATCTTTTTCAATACTACTTGGCTACTAGTCCCTCGCTCTGGTGGAATGATCATGAAATTGTGGATACGGCTGAACGCTTTTTTAGAGATGGGGAATTGGAAAAGTTAAAAGATAAGAAAAAGCTCTTGATTACCGTAGGTAGCAAGGAGACGTTCATGGTTGATGATGCGAGAGAGTTGTATAGCTTGATCAACAAGCACAGACATCTCAACTTAACGACTGATCTCTATATTGCTGAGGATGAAAATCATGCGTCCATCGTGCCCACGATTATGAGCAGAGCTTTTCGGGTGGTTCATGCGTGATTGATTTGCGGGAAAGGAGGAAGCGAGTGTGAGCAGTTTGAGCAGTATGGTTGAAGGAGAGTTTCTGGATTTTGAGTACAGGGATCGATGGATCACCGTGTATTTGCCGAAAGAGTATCATTTATGGTCAGAGCGTGTGTTTCCCGCTGTTTTTTTGCAGGATGGAGATTTTCTGTTCAAAGAATGTATTGATGTCATTGAATCTAATGTAAGGGATGGACTTGCAGAGCCGGTTATATTTATTGGAATTGACTCGCAGCATCGAAATGATGAATATACCCCTTGGGAAATGGGCGCTCTCCATAGTGATTGGTCGTTCGGCGGGAAGGGAGAGCAGTATTTGGACGTTGTGTATGATGAATTGGTTCCCTACATGCTGAATCGCTTTCGCATCTCCTATGAACCAAAGGATCTCGCTCTTGGCGGAGTGTCATTAGGCGGATTGATCTCATTGTATGCGATGTATCGTAAAGAACAGATTTTTGGCAAGTTCATTTTGATTTCGGCTTCGGTGTGGTTTAAAGATTTTTTGAAGTATATGGAGACAAATGAGCTCGTGTGTGACCCCCAGGTCTATATGTATGTCGGTATGCAGGAGGGCGCAACGAAGACGAATGTGCAAAGATTCATGGTGCCGAACAGTGAAGTAGCTTATGGAATGCTGAAAGAACGAATTGTTGATTCGGAGCATAGAGTGAAATTTGAGAGTGACCCGGAGGGAACGCATACGGACCCTTATTTTTTGAAGTATTTTCCGAATGGAGTTCAGTTTTTGTTTGGGGAACCATCTAGTAAAAATGG
>RCUF01000498.1_pt1 | contig 11564 bp, 12 predicted proteins | sample 2166311 | NCBI WGS metagenome assembly RCUF01 (sample SAMN09932608, study PRJNA488358) | compost metagenome | feature: garden; material: soil; isolation source: compost soil in 4-hydroxybenzonitrile-enriched culture | place: Germany: Experimental Botanical Garden Goettingen | collected 2016-01-27
CCTACCCCAATTTTGGCATAACGTGTATTCCATACTTTAAAACCGGTATCGCCCGGATTAAAATAAAATTTTTCCTCATACCCAGGACCGTCAGGGATATGGCTTTTGCGGTATTTACCCAACACTTCACCGTCTGCGTCAATGACAGCAAGACTGTTGTAGCGCGCGTAGTTTTTCTTTTCATAAAAACTGATGGGCAGCACAACCTGTAATTCCTTGGCGATCTTCTTAAAATGGTTAACCGCCTTGTTGTGCTCCAGCTCAGTTGCATATGAATAATAATCAGACTTTTCCTTCTGACAGAAATATGGAGTCTCGAACAACTCCTGCAGCAAAATAATTTGTGCGCCCTGCGCTGCCGCTTCACGTACTAACTTCTCTGCTTTACTAATATTTTCTTCGATATTGGTAGAGCAGCTCATTTGAGTTGCTGCCACTTTTACTTTTCTCACGTTAGTCCTCCTTTTAGATGTTGTATCATTCAACGCTTTACAGCAGGCATCTGCTGGGTCGTACAGTGTACGTTACCGCCTTCACGGATGACCGCCATACCGTCTACAGTACGAATGGTGCGATCTGGAAATACATTTGCCAGCACTTGCTCAGCTGCAAGATCGCTCTTAGCGGCAGTACCGCCAAACACCGGCAAAATAATGCCGCCATTCACAAAGTAGAAGTTAATATAGCTCAGTGTCAATCGGCTATCTTCATAATCCACGCGCGGTGGCTGGCCGATCCGAATCACTTCCAGCTTACGGCCTTGGGCATCCGTTGCTTGCTCCAAAATACGCAGATTTTCCTGCGTGATTTCGTAATTTTCATCCTCAGGATCATCACATACTTGCATAATGACCTTGCCAGGAGCTGCAAAGCAAGCAATATTGTCCACATGGCCATCTGTTTCGTCGCCACTAAGACCACGTTTTAGCCAAATTATTTTCTCTACACCTGTATACTCACATACATACCGTTCAATTTCTTCTCTGCTTAATTCCGGATTTCGGTTGGAATTGAGCAAACACTCTTCGGTTGTAATCAGTGTGCCTTCGCCGTCTACGTGCAATGAGCCGCCTTCCATCACAAGCGGTGCATCAAACCGTGGAACTCCAAGTTGGTCCAAAATTTGCGGCGCAACCTGGTCATCTAGATCCCATGGAGCGTATTTGCCGCCCCAGGCGTTAAACTTCCAGTTTACACCTGCCAATTGACTATGCTCGTCTGTGAGAAAAGTAGGGCCGTTGTCACGCAGCCACGCATCGCTGTGCTCAATCGGCAGCAGTTCTACCCGTTCCCCAAGTTCAAGCGCCTTAACGCTCTCCAGATCATCCGGATTTACGACCACAGTAACTGGTTCAAATTCCGCCATGGCGCGTACAATTCCGGCATACCCCTTGCATACATCAGCATGCATATCTGGGTAAACCATTGAAGATTTTACAGGCCAAGAAATATACGTGCGTTCATGTGGCACCCATTCAGGCGGCATCTTATAATGTGAATCCTTAATTTGCATGTATTGAAGCTCTCTTTCTTTTTCATAATGTAGACTCCGCTCCTATCATACAATAATATGATCTTTGTCTCAATCGAAGCGGAAAAGTTTTAATAATTTACATTTACATTGGAATAAATTACTTTGAAAACGTGATTGCTTTCATCGTATTCCCATCAAAATCCTTCACAGTGAATTGTGCTCCCTCCAGCACACCGTAAGAGGATGAATAGTTTTCTTTTGGCAGCGAGATCGAACCGGGGTTCAGTATAAAGACCCCATTTTCCACATCTGCTACCGGAATATGAGTATGTCCCTGGATGAACACATCTCCCGCTTCCAGTGGTGGTAAATTTCCGATACTAAAGCCATGTCCGTGCGTGACATAGATTCGCCGTCCTTCATGGTGCAACAAAGCATAATCACCCATCATAGGAAACTCCAGTAGCATCTGGTCCACCTCTGCATCACAATTTCCGCGCACAGAAACCGCAATATGGGACTTGTACTTATTCAGCAGAGCTGCCACTTCTGCCGGATTATACCCTTCTGGTAACGGATTACGTGGTCCGTGGTACATATAATCTCCGAGCAGAACAAGACGATCGGCTTTCTCCTCCCTGTACTTTTCCAGTGCCAATTGCAACCAGTGTAATGAGCCGTGAATATCTGATATAAACATCAACTTCATGATTGTTCTTTCCTTTCTGAATAGGCTAATAAATATTCCACTTAAGCACATTATTGCATTATTCCCTGAACAAATCTGTGCAAAATTGTTCTTTTGTTTGGTAACACTCTTTTAAGACAATAAACTACAACCCCGAGTGAGCTGTAGTTTATTATTAGTTCCTTTTGTACTTGGTCTTATCATCTTCGGTGATTTTACGGATTACCTTACATGGGTTTCCAGCAGCGATCACACCAAAAGGGATATCTTTGGTAACAACACTTCCTGCACCGATAATGGAGTTATCGCCTATAGTAACACCAGGCAGAACGCTGACATTACCACCGATCCACACATTATTGCCAACTGTAATAGGAAAAGCAATCTCCAATCCCTCATTACGTTGTTCTACATCAAGAGGATGACCCGCAGTATAAAATCCGCAGTTAGGAGCAATAAACACATGATCACCGAAAACGATTTTTGCCCCATCAAGCATGATCGTATTATGGTTACTATAGAAATTTTCACCTATTTCAATGTTATAGCCATAGTCACACACGAAAGGTTGCTCAATCAAAAATCTATCAGTTGTTTTCCCAAGTAAAGTTTTGATGAGTGTTTCTCGTTCTTCGATATTTCTAGGATGAAGCTGATTATATTCGTGGCAGAGACTTTTGGCGTATAAACGTTCTTCAATCAACTCTTCAGAACTGGAAAGCTACTCACATTGAAATTTCCACCAAATTACCTTCTGGATCTTTAATTACGCTTTCATAATAGCCGTCACCTGTCAATCTTGGCTGACCCACAACTTCATATCCTGCATGCATGAGCTGCTCTGTCTTTTCATTCACCCGTGCTTTACTTCCAACGGAAAATGCCACATGAGCCCAGCCCGTAATATTTATCTGTGGTGAATGATCTACTCCCGTTTTACGCATAACCTCTAACCTTGCTCCATCCTCAAAGGTGATAAAATAGGACTCAAATCCTTTTGTAGCGTTATAATATTTATCGTTAGATTTTCCATCAAAATATTGCTCGTAAAAGCTTTTCATCTTTTCTAAGTCTCTCACCCAGATCGCTACATGCTCAATCTTCATTATTTTCCTCCTTCTGCAGCCCTCATCATTAAAAAATCATTAATTTATACTGGACTCAATTTTTAGCATAGTTATTATTAATGTTTTAATAAGTCTCAATATATCTCAGTAATTCATTTTTGTCCAATCTATTTATCATCAAATATCAATAAATAACGCTTACGAATCATTCATGAAAGCCCTTTCGTACTCAGTTTGTAATTCGGTTGCTAATACCCCTAAAAAATTAGCGACCGCTTCGTAAAAGAGAAGAGGCGGTCGCTATCTTTAAGCCTTGATTGTATATTTAATACTTAATCACAGGTTTATTTATAAATTAACGTTTCAAGCTTTCACCGTTCGTAGCAATAACTTCTTTGTACCAATGGAACGATTTCTTCGGATATCTCTCAAGTGTACCGCTGCCATCATCATGACGGTCTACGTAAATGTAGCCATAACGTTTTTTAAGCTGAGCGGTCGAAGCGCTGACAAGGTCAATACATCCCCAAGACGTATAGCCCAAAACCTCTACTCCGTCCTCAATAGCTTCTCCAACTTGAACCAAATGATCATTCAGGTAGTTGATTCGGTAGTCATCCTCAACCGTTTTTTCGCCTTTTTCATTCGTGATTAGTTCATCAACGGCGCCCAGGCCATTTTCAACGATGAACAGTGGTTTTTGGAAGCGATCATAGAACGTATTCAGTACATAACGCAGACCTTGCGGATCAATTTGCCAGCCCCACTCACTTGCCTCGAGATGCGGATTGCTGACACCACCAAGGATGTTACCTTCACCTTTGACTTTTTTAGCTTCGTCGGCTGTCTCACAAGTACTCATATAATAGCTGAACGAGATAAAATCAACGGTATGCTTCAAATCTTCGGCATCACCTGGTTCAAAGTGAATAGAAATTCCGTTTTCTTTAAAGAATCGTTTCATGTAACCAGGGTATTGACCTCTTGCGTGAATATCGGCAAATGCCATGTTTCTGTGATCAAATTCCATCGCAGCAATCACATCGTCTGGATTAGGTGTCAGCGGATAAGTAGGCATACTCAGCACCATACAGCCAATTTTGAAATCAGGGTTGATCTGATGACCGATTTTTACCGCTCTTGCACTCGCTACAAGCTCATGGTGAATAGCTTGATAAAGATCTTGCTCACTAAGTTGATCTTTTGGTGTGCTAATTCCTCCACTCATGAATGGTGCTTCAAGAATGGAATTGATTTCATTGAAAGTCAACCAGTATTTAACTTTATCTTTGTAGCGATTAAATACAGTTGTAGCATAGCGCTCATAAAAATCAACAAGCTTACGGTTTACCCAACCATCGTATTCTCTGGACAAATGTAAAGGTGTTTCATAGTGAGATAATGTAACGAGTGGCTCAATTCCATATTTGTGAAGTTCATCAAACAAATCATCATAAAATTGCAAGCCCTTTTCGTTAGGCTCCAGTTCGTCACCTTTTGGGAAGATACGTGACCATGCAATAGAAGTACGGAATACTTTGAAGCCCATTTCCGCAAAAAGTTTGATATCTTCTTTATAATGATGATAAAAATCAATACCGATCAACTTCATGTTATCTTCTGTTGGTACATCCGTAACGGGCCCCCAGCCACCACGAGGAGTTACATCCTGAATGGACCAGCCTTTTCCATCTTCTTGATAAGCGCCTTCGAGCTGATTAGCAGCAACTGCTCCGCCCCACAGGAAATCTTTTGGAAACTGTGTACTCATATTTTCTCCGCCTTTGCTGATGTTTTTCATTAACTAGATAGAAATACGTTACCTCTATGCTAATGTGTTATAAGTACTTCTAAATGAATCTTAAGGTTTGTAACGCGTTTCATGTCAAGTATTATTTTAAAAACTTCTATAACTGTATTATTTCCAATAAGTACTCCCATATTTATAACTCTTCTATTATTGAGTAAAATGACTATTCTTTAATTGGCGGATCTACATGAATATCTCTATCTGGTTCAGTGCTTACCCAGCGTGTAAAGATAACCTGAAAGCCAGCTCGAGTCGGCGCGCAGGCAAAAGGACCCGCCTGTTGTCCCGTTTCATAAGGAAAGCGTGCTACACGTACGGTGCGCCAGTTTTGATTTTCGGTTCGTGCTCTAATGATAACTGCATCCTGTAGCTGTGAAGCACGAATCGTGACATTTTTCCCTACCCATTCAGGTACAGGAGCTAATGACCAATCGGAATAGCCATCTGTAACTACGACAGCTAATTGAGGAATTCCGTCATTTAATTCAATCCCAGCTTTAATCCACTTTTGCTGTCCTTGATACAGCATTATACCGGCCTGATCATAGAGCTCCGTAAATGAGCCTAATTGAAACGTGACTTCGATGGCAGAGCCTTCTTCCCAGTCTGTAAGCAGGGAATGTCCGCTACTGCGTTCAAATCCATACAAAGTTTTTTCCCAGTAGTCGCTTCCTTCTCTGGTTTCAACTTTAAGAAACTGGTCTTCTTCTATGGATGATACAGGGTGATTAGTCCATGTTCCTGTAGTCCATGCAATTGATTTTTGAGTCATTGATCTCATCCTCTCATGCTTTATTGAACGATGTCCTATTTCCTTTTCTCCACCAATTGCAAATTGTACGTCAGACTTTCAAGGGTCACCGAAATCAACCCATACATATATTCATCATGCGTATCGTTTTTCACAAAAATCTCGGGCATATGTTCTTTGGGTACATCTTTTAGACAGCCGTTATAAATATCATCCAACAGAGTCGGCTTGGATAACACTCCAGTCAAAGCGATAGATACAGGGTCTATAATTGCAATAATAGAAGTAATCGTTTGGATCGCCAGAGGAACAAATCCCTCTGTGCTATTTAACTGTTTAAGCTGTTCCTCTCTTGTTAAATCAAAGGGTAAGAAGGACACCTCCCCCGCAAACTTGGTATTTCCTTTTAACAAATGTCCGTCGACAATAAAACCCGCTCCGGGGAAATTGTCTTTGGGAAACGAAACAATAGCAAAGGTTTTATCCTCATCATAATTCTGCATGTTATAAAATCCGTAGACTGTCAAATGCATATCATTTTCAATGGTAACTTCTAATCCGTATTTATCTTGAAGCCGTGGACCTACAGGGACTCCTATGAGCAGGTCGAGATCGCAAACATCGATAATCCCTTGATGAACAACCCCAGGGATGCCAATCCCAATGGCTTTGACGTTTCCATAGTTATTAATCAGCTCTCCAATTTGGGTTTCTATGACCTCATAATCAATATGGGGCACTATGGAAGTATTCTCGATGATGATATCACCAAGCAAATTAGCAACAGCATAAGTAAGAGAATGTATACCGCCTTCCGTTTTCACATTTAAACAGATAATATATGAATAATCAGCGTTATATTTGTACCGTCTAGCCGGACGTCCGCCGTTCGATTCTTCCAATTCCGTCTCTAATACTTCCCCGGTTTGAAGAAGCTCATTCAGAATATTTCCGCAGGTTGCCACACTAAGACCTGTGATACTGGCTATGGATGACTTGGTTGCATATTCCTTGGATTTCAGTGTGTTTTTAACTAACTCTACATTAATTTGTTTAACCCGAATGGTATTATTGGAGACTGGTTGTATTTGAATACACTCCTTTTCCAGTATTTATTAAAAGATTTATAATAAGTTGTAATATACCGCTCTGCCTGCAAAAAGTCAATTTGAACGCGTCTTCCTCTTCTCCTCTATCATCATGCTATACTATAAATAAGAAACAAATTTTTAGTGCGCATCTTTGCGATGAAACTAAGTGAAATAGGAGGGATTCTGTTGTCAGCTATTGAGTATATAGCAATAATCGCGTTGCTCCTCTCCGTCATACTTTTAATTAAGGTCTATAGCCTTCAATCGCGTCTTAATGACCTGAAATCCGACGTGGAGCGTCTTGAAAATCGTTCAGGAATACAAGGAACATCGCTGTCAGGTACTATTGCTGCCACTCCTTCACATGTTCTAGATGCAGGAGCTTCAGAAGATATCAATGAAAAGTTGCTCCTGCTAATTAGGGAAGGAAAAAAGATTCAAGCCATAAAAGAGCTGAGAACCGCTAAGGATCTTTCCCTTAAGGATGCAAAGGATTATATCGATCAATTGGAAAAACTCTAAAGAAAGGAAGAAATAAGATGAGTGCCAGCAAAACAAACGCCATGCGCATATTGGACGGGCAACATATACAATACAATATTTTGAGTTATGATCATCAAGATGGAAAAATAGACGGGATGAATGTGGCTGAGAAAATCGAGAGAGCCCCGGAAATGGTTTTCAAAACTTTGATTGCACACAGCAAACAAAATCTGTTTGTTTTTGTAATCCCTGTACATAAAGAGCTTGATCTCAAAAAAGCAGCCAAATGCGCGGGAGAGAAAAAAATTGAAATGCTTCCAGTTAAGGATTTGCAAAAGTATACGGGATATATTCGCGGTGGCTGTTCCCCCATAGGAATGAAAAAGCTCTACCCCACTTTTATCGACCAGCCTGCATTGGAACTGGAAGCCATCGTTGTGAGCGGTGGGAAAATTGGGACCCAACTGGAGTTGAGTCCACACGATTTAGCTCAAATCATTCAAGCACAGTTTGCAGATCTGACGCATACAGCATAAAACTCACCACATGATCATAAAATCTTTATGCAGATTTTCTCTAATCCTTTGCTTCATCAAGCTTTAACTTGGAGAGGAAGATCTAATGATGCATAATGATTGCCCGAAAAATGTAAGAATCCCCCAACCCATCAGAAGCGATGGTGCTGGGGGCATCGACAAGGGCCCACGTGATGTGATGAGGGATCTACAAAATCCCGATATGCTGGTTCCCCCCGTAACGGACAATGGTCTCATTCCGAATATGAGATTTTCTTTTTCTGACACCCATATGCAGCTTAATCATGGTGGGTGGTCAAGAGAAGTAACGGTAAGAGAATTACCTATTGCCACAACCCTTGCCGGGGTGAATATGAGTTTGACGCCGGGAGGTGTACGTGAGCTTCACTGGCATCAGCAGGCGGAATGGTCTTATATGCTGTTGGGAAGTGCTCGTATTACGGCAGTTGACCAAAATGGACGTAATTTTATTGCTGATGTGGGTCCCGGGGATCTCTGGTATTTTCCTCCTGGCATTCCCCACTCTATACAGGGGCTTGAGGATGGCTGTGAATTTCTGCTGGTTTTTGATGATGGCAGCTTTTCCGATCTGAACACCCTATCCATCTCGGATTGGTTCGCACATACTCCCAAAGACGTACTTTCTGCAAATTTTGGTGTACCAGAAGCTGATTTTGCAGCAATTCCTCAAGACCAAGTATACATCTATCAGGATTCACTTCCCGGTTCAATTCAAAGCCAAGCGGTTCCCTCTCCTTACGGGACGTTGCCCCAATCCTTCAAGCATGAATTACTAGCCCAGCCCCCAATCAAAACGCCGGGCGGAAGCGTACGAATCGTCGACTCCTCCAATTTTCCGATATCCAAAACCATCGCAGCTGCTCTTGTTGAGATTGAACCCGGTGCCATGCGGGAAATGCACTGGCATCCTAATAATGACGAATGGCAATACTATCTTGCCGGGCAAGGACGGATGACTGTCTTTGGCGGTAATGGTGCAGCCCGTACGTTTGATTTTAGAGCCGGAGATGTTGGATATGTGCCTTTTGCTTATGGTCATTACATTCAAAATACTGGCTCTAGCTCACTATGGTTTCTTGAAATGTTTAAAAGTGACCGTTTTGCAGATGTTTCCTTGAATCAATGGATGGCCCTTACGCCTACAGAACTGATTCAGAGTAATTTACATGTAGGTACTGATGTGATCTCTAATTTACGAAAGGTAAAATGGCCTGTCGTTAAGTATCCCGGGTATTCTTTTTACCCAAAGGATGGGCTCTGAAGAATCCGCTGAACGTGTGTCTTGTCCGTGCTCTCATTAAAAAAACATAATCTCATGCGCATTTCTTACTGCTTTAGGTAATTTTTTAGCGGATAGTTCCGGCCTTAAGGATTGGATTTGTATGCAAAGATATAGGCATCCCACTTTAGCCAGTAGCCTATATCTTTTGTAGCATTATAACTGGGGCAGACTCAATCCCTCCCCTTCTGGCATTTGAACATCCATCAACACTACATGTGGATGGATACGCTTCGCCATCTAATGCAATATTTTCATAATATAATATAGTAAATTACTGAAATTAATAGACAAATGCCTTATAATTACAAAAACAATCTCTTCTAACAATTATTCATACTATTTTCGCGTTATTATTCTATGATTAGGGATGTGGCTGTAATTATGTTTAAAAATGAGATTTTAACAAGCTCACTACAGGAGCGCAAACAGATTGTAATCGATGATGTAGCAGCATTGGGCTATCCTTACAATGAGTACGATCAGGGGCGAAAGGTCGGTGGTTATGCGGCTATGGCCCAATTTTCAAAAGGAGATATCAGCACTGGACTTGCCTACGTCAACATTCATTTGGATCGGAACAAAGACATGTTCTGGGGAATTAACGTAATGGAAGCTTATATGAAGTTTAAAGAGTATTACACATCTGAGTTAAAGAATAAAGTAAAAGCAAAAATGCTCAGTTTTAATATTTTGAATGCCGATGGGACGGCTCTGTCGGGAAATACAGAAAATCAACGGCTCATGTACGCAGCGGTCGGGGTTGTCGGAGCGGAAGAATGGCCAGAATATCCGGTGAATTATGCTACCATCGCCAGAAGCTATCTGCTATCCGAACTTCCCACAATTACAAAACAGGGGTACTTTGAATACGACTCTCCGACATATTTTATCCATCATGTGGGACCGCTATTGTTCATTACCGAACACTTGAAAGATGCGACATTGCGGAATATGGCCAAACTGACGTTGGAGTGGTATTTTTCCAGTATTGTAGGAGAGTGGCTGCATGGGTACTGGGTGACCAGTCAGGCCAGAACATATAATGCGCAGCAAGAGCCGGGATATACACTTGATGAGAGTGTAGTACTGCTGTGGATGTTGTTTGGAGACAGTCGTAAGCCGATATATCTCGGCAATGAAACCAATCTGAAATTTACCACGATTCCATTTGCGGTTGCGGACTACGAGTTACCAGACATTTTCAAGCGTATAGCAACAGCCCGTTCTACAACTTACACACATAAGGAACGGATGTCTAGAAACAGTAACAAACCGTATAAGACAAGCTACATCACCCCGAATTATGCCGTATTCAGTCAAAAGGACAGTCGGCTCGCACAAAATCAGCTTCATCGTTGGGGCATCAAATGGGTGGGGGATACATACAGTGACGAACCAAATACGTTTTTCATGAAGCAACACTTCAGTGAGCCGATTAACTTGAATCCGTCCAACTCGGAATATTGGATTGGCGGAACGAATATGGAGGAAGTACTTCAGGACGATGGTGCACTCATTGCAGTATACAATATCACAAATTCAAATACATGGATCGACGGCCCAGTTTCATACAACGGAATTAAAGCAACGATCGAACAGGACCCATTCAACAGGAACGGCTGGGTATTCTTTCACACAGGTAAAATGCTGATGGCTGTCAGGACGGCACAACCTTACGTTTGGCCTTATGACACGGAATCGTGGAAATATGGAGGTTATCAGAGATCGTTGCGGAGTGACGGGGCAAAAAATGCAGTCATCGTTGAAACAGCACCTCTTATGGACTATGCAGGAGGTACTTGTATTAGAGAGCTTGACTGCTTTGCTGAGGCTGTACTGACGAAAACCGTAGTGGATTTCAGCGGTGTTAACGATACCTATCCCCGGGTCTATTACAAAGGATTAACAGGTAAAGAGATGGAAATCGTATATGCCACCTCACGTAAAATTCAGGGTGCAGAAGTCAATTATGCTAATTGGCCTCTGCTGGATGATCCGTGGATGCATCAGGATTATAATGGGAATAAACTCGATTTGGTTCATGATAGTGAGAGACGGACCTATGATTTCAATAACTGGAAGGTAACATCAAGCATTATGTAAGTGTCTGTCTCCAACTGACAAGGGCGTCGCAACCAGGCCATCAGGATCTGTTTGAGACGCCTTAAGCGTTCATAAAGATCAATCCAAAATTGATAGTGTCGTACGCACGATATCTCTAAGCACCTCAGTGCTTTCGCCTGTCTTAGCAGTAAATGTCAACGATAGTCGGGCATGATTTAGAAATCTGGCGATTGACAATAGCACAGATTCCGTAAAATAAATCTCCCCCTCTTTTTGGGCGCGGACTAGGGCGTTGTA
>RCUF01000499.1_pt1 | contig 11525 bp, 10 predicted proteins | sample 2166311 | NCBI WGS metagenome assembly RCUF01 (sample SAMN09932608, study PRJNA488358) | compost metagenome | feature: garden; material: soil; isolation source: compost soil in 4-hydroxybenzonitrile-enriched culture | place: Germany: Experimental Botanical Garden Goettingen | collected 2016-01-27
GTAAAACAGACGGTTCCTTCACTTTTTAAAGAAGTGTATAATCATGGAAGAAGCTCAAACAACGTACACCCCAGCCTAAGATAAGAGCGATCTAGGGCTGGGGTGTTTTGTTCTTAAATAGAAGAAATAAAAATAATGGTAGGAAGAACCGAAAAAGTCGAATAATATCCTTCGTACTTGTACTTTTAATATCAATCATTTTCACAGTGTGTAATAATTCTAATTCAGCTAATACGGTTTACTACTAAGGCAAAAGCTTGATCATCGGCGTTATTGGGGATACTCCAAACGTAAAAAAACAAAATATTAACTTCAGAAAAATCACTCTGAAGCAAATAGAGGATCAAAACTTAATATTCGGTCTTGATGCTATTTTTATCATGAAGGAACATCTACAAGAAGCTTCAGTTCAAAATATGCGGAAGTATATAAATGGCAGGGATACCTTTTTTCTTTTTTAAATCCAAGAAATCATTTATCCCTTTTATTAACGAAGATTTAGAGTATGACGATGTTCCGGATCTGTCTTCGGACATGTATGCTATAGGATATTTTCCATCTGAAGAAGATTCTCAATTTATAGGTTACGGATTATATAATGACGTAGAGAATGAAAAAAATATTACGGATGTCTACTCTCGAGTCTTTTTAACAATTGAGTCTTGGAATCCTGAGTGAAGCTGATGGGTTGGATTACTGGTCATTAAGGATTGAAAATGATTCGTTTTCACCATACTTTATCGGAATATGAAAGGAAATATTGTATCACTGTAAATAGTTTGAGGGTTGACATTCGTGAATGATGGAAAATATCACCAAATTGATAAGGCAGTTGAGATTGTTGATTAACGTGATATCAGACATCCAAATTCAAATATTAACCGTACTCCTGTTGTTATGAAATTTATTAATGTACCTATGTGTGACTCATTTTTAACAAAAAAATGAAGATACATTTTTGTAAATGCTAAATTTCAACATTTACAATCAATGCTACATAATCATAGAGAGGCTATTAATTATTTCTTCATAATCGAAATTGAATTGAAACAAGTATCCTAAAACCAAACCACAAAAGTCTTTGAACATTCTTCAGATAACCTCGCAAACGTTGAAAGTGGTATTCACGAAGAGAATAGTCCAGGTTAGTTAGAGATAATTGCTGAATAATGTTTAGGTAGAAGGCTCTCATGTTGAAAAAAAGACAATCGCTCCAAGCAATGAGGAAGCAAACAATTGTGGAATCGTTTGACAAGCCAGACACCTCAGCCGCAACATCTTTTGAGATAATTCAAAAAAGAAGCTCTCTTCAGAGATCATACATAGCTTCCAACCCTTCCGGTTTACCAATCTCGAACTGGTATCATTATTGGAATTTTTTTCATTCAACTTAAATTACTAAATACACAATTACAGCAGTAGCTGCCTTTCATGTAGCAATTGTCGGTGATAGTTCTCTGGATGCGGGCGCAGCGGCCACCATTAGTTCTACTACTGGTTTAATTGCCTATATCATTGAAGTTCCGACTTCTAAGCTTGCCGTCCGGTGCTGGAGTTGCAACAAAGGCACTGGAATCCACAGTTTTTTGAGTCGGTAATTGGTGGCGATATCCTGGTATATTTTTCATCGACCTCTATGTACAAAAATGATTTTGGGAGAGGGTTTAATTGTTAGCTAAACTTATCGTGAAGTGAAGGAAATAAAGATAGAGCATTTTTTGCGATTTATAAAAAAGTTTAGCTGATAGTGAGCAACTGATGACTGGATTAATTGATGTTAAAAAGGAGTTGCATCAATGAACGGAGTTATATCTGGAAAGCTAGAAAATATAGAAAATTTAATTGTGGTTGTTATAGAGGAGATATTTGCAGAACTAACCCATCGGTAATTAGGCAAGTCCATAATCGTAGTGAATTCTAACGGAAGCCAAACGCTTCATGGTCAGTGACTTGCCTATGTGAATGTCCAGAACCAGTGGGCACTATAATTGTGTGCTTGTCGGTCTTTTCAATCGAGGGATCTTCGTCGACCATATTGCAGGTCCCCATAAGGACGCAGCAATGGCTTCCCACGCCTTTGTGACGGTGGAAGGAAATCTGCTTAATAGTGAGTGGTTCCACACGGACTAGGGAAGAAAGTTCAAAAATCAAAAAATGGATGAGTTACTGAAAATCTTCGAAATCAGCCTATCGTCCAGTATGAAAGACTGTCCCTACAATAATTCGAGCGGTCGCCACCTTTAAAGTCATGGAAAACAATTTCGTGTATCAGATAAAATTTCAGAACCTTCGTCACATGTAATAGAAGTTCTTTGATTATGTGAATTGGTACAACAAGCATCGAATTCATGAAACACTGGGTACATGCCTCCTATCCAATATCGAATTCTAGCCCTTAAAAAATTTGTTTGATTCACTGTTTACAATCAAACTACGCAAAATGCTTAACTAGAAAAAAAACATTAAGTGGTTAGGATAAAATGAGCAGAGTTTATTAAAAAGACTTAAAGGGATAAGTGGAAGGGATCACATTAATAATGTTACCCAAAAATTTTTAATCTCCATACGTAATTTCACATTTCACAAAACCTATAGTTCATTTCAATAACTTGATACTTGCGTTTCAAGATTAGATAGATTGGCATATTAATCATTTCATCCTCACTGAAGATACTCCACAGAGAGTATATGTATTCAATCAAATTATAAGACTACATGGGCAGAATAGAGTCTCTTTGAGTGTTTGATCGTTGGGAAACCCTTTAATAAATCTTTTTTGTGTGCTTGAAGGAAGTAACAAACGAGCTTATCACTAATTTCCCCATATGGAAGTCAACTATCTTCGCAGTTCGGAAAGGAACAATATCGATTAGGATGAGTTCACAAAATATTCATTTGCAATAAAGGAAATTAAGGAATATTATGGAATAAAATTACTGGGAAATCTTATATATTTAATAATAATTTTTCATTAATGTGAAAAATTATTATTAGTTGAAAAACAGATTGTGGAATTAAATAATTACTTAAAACTCTTCAATAGAATTTATACATAACTTAACTCTAATTAACAACATGTTATAACCTTACAAGAATAGGTGAACGATTGTTTTCTTGTGTAGAAAGCTCTTTTGGTTTTGAAAGGTATAGTAATGAGCAGCAAATTACTTATAATGTAACGACGTTTTAGCTGAAACTTTGTTACAAAAATTATCCGATCAGTACCTGGCTTTAAATTTAAGAAAAGTGCGAGAGCAACAGAAAACACTAATTTATAGTTGGAGGAACATATTATGTTTAGGTATTCAATTGAAACAAGATTATTAGAAAATAATCACGAAGTAATTTTAGGAAATAGAAGAAATGGCGAATGGATTAAAACAACCAGGGAAATTGTAGAGTTTATTGATGAGTATATGAAATGTCCAGATCAAGAGCACAGTGATTTTTTAGAAAGTTTTTCGGAAGAGGATGGAACATATTTACTTGCGGTAATTGAGCTATTAAAAAAAATGGACATAATTGTTGCTATTAATGATCTTCGAGACTATAAGTCAGACATTGACGATGTTCTTATAGCTCTTACAGAAAGATGTAATCTTACCTGTAAACATTGCTCTATGAATGCAACTAGTATTAAGAATGATGACAAACTAAGTTATGAAGATATTATTCATATTGTTGATCAATTGGTAGAATTAAAAGTAAAGAAGGTGATACTGACGGGTGGGGAGCCGATGGTAAGAAATGACTTCTTCAATATTATTAAATACATAAAAGAAAATACCCACTTAAGTATCGGAGTAATGACTAATGCGACATTAATAAATAAAGATAATATAGACGAACTTGTCAAATTTTCAGATTATCTAGATATTAGCATAGATGGTGTTGATGAAGAGACTTGCTCAGTGATCAGGGGGAAAGGCGTTTTTAACAGAGTGGTTTCATCCGTAAAAATGTTGAAAAATAGGGAGTATAAAAATCTATCTTTATCTATGGTTGAGACTCCTAATAACTCAAAATTTGTGAATAGATTTTATGATTTATGTAAGGAACTAGATGTTATCCCTGCAGTGAGAAAATTTGAATACATAGGAAGAGCTGTTGAAAATAAAGAAGTCCTTAATAAAGTTTATTCTGCGGTTACCACCCCGACTTTGAATGGCGGAATATCTAAGAATATAAAAAAAGATGAAAAACAAGCGAGAAGAAACAATGAGCCAAGAATTAAAATGGGCCGCTGTGGAGCTCTTAGGAAAAGTCTTAGTATTAATCACAATGGAACAATTCTCCCGTGTAGTTTGCTTAATAAAGAAGAGGATAGTTTAGGAAATATCTTTGAGACGGAACTGCGTAGTTTATTGGATACTGAAAATCTTACTAATTTAAGCTCTTATAAGAAATTAGATAGACTTGAAGCCCTACCTAATCAGGAATGTTCTACATGTAATGTTAAATATTTTTGCTTAACATGTCCTCATATTACAGAATTGATTTCTGATGGGATAGAGACAAAAAACAGTATGTGTAATGGAAGAAAGGAATATCTTAAAAAACTCGTTTGGGGGTAAGTAATTATTAAGAGAGAAGCCAAAATAATAATTATTGATAGTGGGGTTTCTCCTCAAATTGAAACCTACAATCATACAAGCTACAAAATACATGATGGAAAACTTACTCAATCTGAACCAATGGACAACAATGGACATGGAAGTTATGTAAATCAGCTCATTCAAAATGCCTCTGAAAACAAATGCATTATCACAAATTATTGTTTTCTTAATAATGAGTTGCGCGGGAAATCTCGAGATTTATTAATTATGTTAGAAAATATACCTAAAGATACAGATATTATTAACTTGAGTTTATCTACATCTATGACAGATTATGTGGAAGATTTAGAACTTATATGTAATAAGTTGGTTCAGGAAAATATTACAATTATCGCTTCAATAAGTAATAAAAATGAAATAAGTTATCCTGCTGAATTTCCATGTGTATTAGGAGTTAAAGGTTATTTCTTGAAAAACAGTGAAAAAATTAGATATGAAATTAATAATAAGATGAATATTGTAGCTGATAAATCACCAATAGTTGTTAGAGATATTGATGGAGAATTTACTTTTTTTGGAGGAAATAGCAAGTCGACAGCTTATGTTTCTGGTGTTTTAGCAAAAAAAATTAAAAAAGAGGGTTTTAGCATTAAAGGGTATTTGGAAGAAATTGGGGAAGTGAAAACTGATGATCTGTATGATATTTATGGTTTTGAGTATGATCCCCGTGTTAAGGATTATGATGCAAAAAAAATTAACATTATTAAATTAATTTTAGAGAATACATTTGAAATGAAATATAAAGATTATGAAAATATTGGAGTTGAAAATATCTTTACTAATGGCAGCAAGACACTGACAAAATTGCTCCATTCCTTAATGACTGAATTTAATTTTGGTATGGAGAAGAGACTTATTAGAATAATAGATTTTAAAAACGCATACTCCATTTATGATGCATTCAATTTATAAGACGAGAGGATAAGCAATGAACAAAATTGAAAAGATTCAATGGGTGTATAGAAATGTAAATGGTATCAAAAAATATCTTGCTATGATAATTGGCTTATCTATTTTAGTTTCTTTTTTTGAAATTGTATCACCCATGGCTATTTCAATTATAATCGACAAGGGGATCATAGGTAAAAATTTGAAATTACTATTTACTATACTTGTGTTGTATTTCACAATCGTTTTTTGTAATTACTTGTTTAGTTGGATTATTAGGAGAGTTGAAATATCACTTGGGAATAGAGTTTTTGAAACATATAGTAAAAAGATCTTCGACAATCTTTTTCAGAAAGAAGGTGAGTATTATACAAATTATTCAGTAGGGGACTTACTTACGGTATTCTTTCAAGATGTGTTTAGTATTAAGTCTTTCTTTACACAGTCAGTGTCTATGTTTTTCTTGAATATTTTGGTTTTTTTATTCGTATTAATAAAAGTTTTTTTTATTAACGTTCCTATAGGTTGTGTTATTACAATCAATTCAGTTCTAGTTTTAATTTATCAATTGAAAACTCAAAAGCGATCGGAATCCTTATTTGTAAAATCTAAACAAAGTTACATTAAATATAATGATTCTTTACAAAATGTACTATCTAATTTGATGAATGTACTGAGCCTGGGAATGAATAAAAAATTAAAAAAAACTAACAGTAGATTACTACATAATGTTGTTGATAATGAAAAAAAAATTGCTCAACTATACGCTTCGAACACTCTAATTCTTCTGATAATATCTAATTTCCCAATAGTAATTATTTATGGTTACGGAGGTTACCTAGTAAGTCGAGGTGACCTAACAATAGGAGTTATTACTTCCTTAATCATGTATTATCAAAATCTTTTTTCCCCTTTAATGAAAGCAATAAATACTAGAAATTTACTTCAAGAAGGTTTTCTTTCGATTGAAAGAGTAAGAAATTTCCTGATTAATTCTAACAGAGAAATATTAGAAAAGGATGGGAAGTTACCTTTTTTCCAAAATGGAAACACCATTACACTGAACAATATTTCATTTGGTTACGGTGATAGAAAAGTAATTGATGATATTTCCCTTACCTTTAATAAAGGCGATATAAATTTTATAGTTGGGAAAAGCGGATCAGGTAAATCTAGTTTATTGAAATTGATTTATAGATTGTGGGAGCCTGATTTTGGGACAATAAAAATCAACAATATAGATATTAGAGATTCAGAGATTGAAAATTATAGAGATAATATTTCTTTTATTACGCAAAATATTCATATGTTCAACGACACAATTAAAAATAATATTCTATTAGGAAATGAAATAGGTGAAGAAAGTCTCCTAGAAATACTTAAATTAGTTGAGTTGGAAGGTGTTGTCGATGCACTACCTGATGGTATCAACACTACAATAGGAGTGGAAGGAAATAATCTGTCCGGAGGACAATTGCAAAGAATCGCAATAGCTCGGGAACTTATTTCTAATAAGCAAATTTTGTTGCTAGATGAATTCACTAATTCCTTGGATAAAATTCTTGAAGACAGGATAATAAAAAACATCATCCAATATTGTAAAAATAAAACAATTATTATAGTAACTCATCACATGGATACAACACTTTTAGGAGATAAGATATTTGTTTTGAGTGATGGAAAAATAACCGAGTCTGATTCTCCGAATAATCTCTTAAAGTTAAATGGAGAATTTGTTGAACTAATGATGGATGCAAAAAGCACTTCATAATAAATTACTTGTCGTATGATTAAGCTGCTGGTATCTAATATTATAAAAGGAGATGTAATCAAAAATGACCAAAAAAGAAGTAACGCTGAGAAAAATTACTGAAAAGCCTGAATTATTGGACGTTGAAGGACAAGGTTGCTGGACTGATTGTTTTATTGCCGGTCATTATGTGAATCAAAGAGATACGGCACAACAAGGTTGCTATTACGTAAAAGAGGAACATACGCCATTTAACAGTATTTTTAGTTAATATGAATTACTTTATTTAAAACTGAATTTGATACCAGCAGCGTAATGATATGTAAAGTTAAGGAAAGGGAGTATAAGAGTGAAAATTGAATTACACAACATCAATAAAACATATAAAAAGGGCAACGAGGTACTATCGAATATCAATATCTCATTAAATAAAGGAGTGACTGGGCTTTTAGGTCCCAACGGAGCTGGTAAAACAACTCTAATGAGAATTATGACTACAATTATTAAAGAGTCATCAGGATATATAACATTCGATGGAAAAAAGCTCGCCCAGGATTCGTTAGAAGAATATAGAGTGAAAATTGGTTATATGCCTCAAGAACTTGGTTTTTATCCGAACTTTACAGTCTTTGACATGATTGATTACCACTATTCGCTAAATGGTTCAAAAGAAGATACTAAAAAAAAAATAATGGATTATTTGGAACTTACTAATCTACAAAAATATTCGAAAAGAAAGATGAAAAACTTATCCGGAGGAATGAAAAGAAGAGTTGGTTTAATACAAGCAATGATCAAAGAACCCGATTTATTAATTATTGATGAACCCACTGCTGGTTTAGATACTGAAGAAAGAAGAAATATCCGGCAATTGTTGATGCACTATGGTAAAGAACATAATGTATTACTTTCAACTCATTTAATAGAGGATATTGAAAGTACTTGCGGCAATATAATCCTTCTTGATGAAGGGAAAATAAAGTATGACGGATCCGTTCAACAAATGATTCAAATTGCGAAAAATCATATTTATACAACTAGTTATTATGAAGACAATGAAATCACTGGAATTAACGATTCTCAAATTATCAATAAAATAATGAATGATGGAAAAACAGAGATTAGGTTTTTCTCCAAGGATGAATTGAATTTTCCTAAAATATCGCCAAACTTAGAAGATGCTTATCTTTATTTGAAGGGGTGCAAATATGCCGATGCTAAAAATAATGAAGTTGGAGATAAAAGGAACACTTAAGAGTTATCTTTTTATTATTGGCTTTCTGGTTATATCTATTGCAACTTATATTCAAGTGTCGCCTTATTTAAACTATAATCCCAAACTATCACCGAATGAGTACAATAGTCTATATCAAAAATACGGCGAAAAAATGTCGGATGATATTCCCGTAGATAATGAAGATTTAAATGTACCTATTTCAAATGAAAAAGAACGAATCTCTTATGCTAAGAATGATCTTATATATAACCTATCCAAGTTACTGGAAAAAAACCAAATTTCGAAGGACATCTTTCAAATTATAACTAATGAACTTACACAAGATACGCTGAGTGTAGATGAAATCGATACTTTAGTAGGAAAGAATACAGGAATGTACGGTAAGTTTAATTTCTTTTATTTGAACAAACACAACGTGAATAAAGGTTATGAAGAATACAATCACTATGCTACTCTTAAAATTCAAGATAAAGGATATACCTTTTTTTTCGGAATGAAGTATCAAGAGTTTTTATTGTTGTACATGGTTTTCTTCATGATCGTATACATTCCTATAAACATATTCTTCTATGTAAAAAAAGAAAATTTGGAAATTTTGCGTTATAGAGTTAAAGGGTCTTGGAGTCCTATTATTGAAAAGGCTATATCGTTATTGATCTCATTAGCTCTAATCTTAGTAGTAAATAATTTATTTTATAGCGGTTTATTTATTTTTAAAGGATTAAGTAATTTTTCCGATCTATTAAATTTTTGGTTGAATAGTTTGATTATTCTTGTGCCATTGTGCTTTGTTTGTTGCTTGTCTCTGTTTATATGCACATTGTTTAGAAATAGTATAGTTATTTTTCCGATTCTTATTGGAGCTTTGTTGTATAGTAACTTTCCAGAAACCAAAGATGATGGAACTATTGTTTGGGTAATCAAACCGCTAACCATTTTGATTAGGTATGCAAGTGGATTTTGGGAAAATAAGCAGCCTGATTTTTTATATGTAAACAGCATTGCACTTATTATCCTTTCTATAATCATGGTTTATACGGGGAGTTTTTTAATTCGGAGGCGAACAAATGCTTTTTAAACGAATATATTATGAATTAAAAATTCAAGCTGATTTTACGTATTTATTTTGTTTTTGTTTGTTAATATTGATTTCATTGTTTACTCAATTAGGGACAATGAAAGAGGCAACAGGTTTTATAGAAAGTTACGTAGCTTTGGCATCCATCATAATGTTTTGCAATGTGTTTTTTTATAGACAAAGACATAACGTGGTGGAGATTGAAACCCAGTACAAGTATTCCCTTTATGGAAAAGTTATTAGAAGCTGGGGTGTTGTATTGGTTTTATTTTTATTGATTGTTATTTTGACGTATTTTATTTTCGCTGCTCAAACTTCTAGTAGAGAGTTTTCTTTATACTTGTATGTTTTTAATATGTACAGCATAATTGTATTTTTTGGGGCATTCACTTTATTTATATTCTCAGTTACAAAAAACGTAGGGATTGCATTAGCCTTATCTATCATTATATGGTTTCTTAATTCTTCAATGAATTCTTCAATTCCTAAGGAATATAGAATATTTAATGCTTATGTTGGAGAGAGTTGGTTGAAAGTAAAAATATTTTATCTTTTAGGCGGTATTATACTTTGTATCATCAGTCAATTTATCTATAATAAGAGATTTAAATATCAATTTGAATAAGAAAGTTGTGATGATAATGTATACAATTTGGTTTACTTTAGATTGCAATTTACAATGCTCTTATTGTTATGAAGATGAAAAAACTTGTAATTCATCAATTACATATGAAAAGCTTGATGAGGTATTTAATTTTATATTTCAGAATCAATTAGCAAAAAATCAAAATTTCATTGTTCAGATCCATGGAGGAGAACCAATGATGGAATTTAATAAGATACAGTTTTTTGTTGACAAATTAAAAAATTCATTTGAAGACAAAGTTTGCTTTAGAATGACAACGAATGCAACAATGCTTCATTCAACCCAAATAGATTATATTTGTAGTAATATTAATGAATTATTAATAAGTATCGACGGTACAGAAGAGGCTCATAACCTCAATCGATTTTATAAATTAGGTAAAGGATCTTTTAAAGCAGTACAAAAAAGTACGAGAGAAGTTCTAGCAAGAAAAAAAGACGCTATTGCACGTATGACAATTTGTAAAAACACAATTCACTTATTTAGTGAAAACATTTTGTTTCTTGCTAGTTTAAAATTTAAGCGGATTTGTTATCAACTTAGTATGAATGATGAATGGGGAGAAGAGGATATTGAATTATTTTATAAGCAAATAGAAAAAGTAGAAAATATGATAAAATATAATTCCCTTAATGATATTAAAATTCAAAATTTTGAAAATCCACTTAAGAAAACAAAATTAAATTGCGATGGTGGAACAAATAGTTATGCTATTATGCCTGATGGAATTATATATCCTTGTTCAATGGTTGCTGGAAATCAACGGTATTTGATAGGTAGTGCTCCTGAGGGAATTGATAAAAAAAAGTTAGCAGAATTAGAATGTAAAAGTAATGAAGTTACAACTTCCTGCCTTGATTGTACTCATACCTCAATATGTAACGGAAACAGGTGTAAAATTATTAATGAACTTTATACAGGAAATGCGATGTTAGCTTGGGATTATTTCTGTGTAACTCAAAATCTAAATTATAAAATATCAAAACTATTTTCTTCCGGAAATGAATCTATATTAGGAGGTACATGAATTCTAAACAAGCGCTGGCCTAAGTATTGGCCAAATACATCAGCTAATTGCAAATGTCACTTCAGAGATGCCGTGGTTTATGCTCGAATGATTCAAAAAAATGAATAGGCTAACAACTATGGGTTGATCTTGTTGAAGATCAGCTTTTTTTGCTATGCTAAAATGGGAAAAGAGAGTGGGCATGTTATTGTCTCTTAAGGGTATATGTTCTTGCCATCCGACATAAAATAGCGAAAGTGGGAACGAAAATAATGGAAATATTTACGATACGATATCCATTAAA
>RCUF01000500.1_pt1 | contig 11494 bp, 14 predicted proteins | sample 2166311 | NCBI WGS metagenome assembly RCUF01 (sample SAMN09932608, study PRJNA488358) | compost metagenome | feature: garden; material: soil; isolation source: compost soil in 4-hydroxybenzonitrile-enriched culture | place: Germany: Experimental Botanical Garden Goettingen | collected 2016-01-27
ATACCTACTATTTACCCAATTTTTACAGAATCATAGTTTGCATACACGGCCTAGTTCTTTAGAAATCAGAGTGATGGCAGAAGTGACTGACATGTATTTACTAAAGGGTACGCCTCATTGGGTAACAATTATGATATTTATGCTGATTGGTCTATATTTAGTAGCAGGGAGTCTTTCGGTAATGATAAGACTTTTCGGTATTACTTTGCCCATTACATTGTTTCTTTTCATAATTGGAATTCTTCTCAGTAGCAAGATGTTTGATATGAATAATCTTAGACCAGTGCCTGAAGGAGGGTTAATGCCTATACTAAGGGGAATACAACCTGCTGTATTATCCTTTTCAGGATACGAAATGATGCTATTTTTGACTGCTTATATAACTAATCCAAAAGAAAGCTTCAAAACCGTTTTTTGGAGTGTATTAATCGTAACAACCATGTTCACTTTTACAATGGTCATGGTATTGGGTGGTTTATCCTTGACAATCATTGAAAACAGAACGTTTCCAACAATTGACTTATTAAGAAGTTATGAGATTCAAGGATTGTTTTTTGAACGATTTGAATCATTATTTTTAGTTTTTTGGATTATGCAGATTTTTACAACATATAACATTAAGTATTACTTCGCATCAGTTGGTATTCAGGATTTATTTCGCATTAAGAAATTACATATCATCATATACTTACTGTTGCCCCTTATTTATATACTTGCATCACTACCCAAGGATTTAGACGAGTCCCTAATATTAGGAGATATATTGGGTAATATGTCTATATTATTGTTTGGTATAACACCCTTAATACTTTCGATTATTTCTGTAATCAGACAGAAAATAAATAAAGCGACTGCAAATTGACCCTTAAAGGATTCAACATTTTGTTCATAACCCCACTCCTTAAGTATCCTCCAGGATAATTTCTATCTCGATTGTGCGTACTTATGCGGCAAAATTCAATTTGATATAGTAATAGTAACACATCCATGTTATAGGGATTAGTTTTAAACTTAATCAAGAAATGAAGTTGAATGTAATGAAAGAGGACCAACTTTATTTTGTTTATGGCGCAATTGGAGACCAGGGAGGAGCAGTTGCATGACAGTTACTTGCAAATAGATTCAAAGGAGCTCATCAAGAATATAAATCAGAAATATGTCAAAACACTACTGACAGGCTATTGTCAGCAGTGTTTTGTTAAACCAAAAAAAGGAATCGATAACATAGTAGAGTTTGATATTATTATATTATGTGCGATTTGATTGGTAAGAGGCAATATTAAGCTACTACCATTTGGCGTAATGAAAAATAGGATTGGGGATGTACTATCTCTTTTCATGATAGCACATCCCCTGAAAGTAAAAACAGCTATTTCAGAGAATTTTGAGTGATGTTGCTAGTTTATTCAATTTATTCGAAATCACACACAGGCTCTTCTTAAGAATGAAACATTTTATTTATGTGCGGTTGTTTCAACCAATCTTTCAGCGAGGTCAATTGGAGATCAGGGACAATCACGCGATCTTTCACGTCGTAATAGTTCAGCGAATCAATATTGGTACCGATCCAACGATAGAAGCCCGCAACACCAGCTGCTTGTTTCTCTCCCATCACTGGCGTGAGGGATGCTTCAAAATCATCATAGTTCAGGGAGTGGAAGATTATTTTTTGTCCCAATGCGTGTGTAAACTGCTCTCCCAGTTCCGCACCCGTAAGTGTTTCTGGTCCTGGAGCCAGTAATGTTTGCCCTGCCAGTTCCGGATGATTTAACGCATAATAATGATATTGCGCTGCGTCTTCGGAGTTAATCCATGGGATCGGTTTATCCGCTGGCACAGGGTAGAAAAGCATCCCATTATTGATGAGTCCCGGAATCAGGAAGTTCTCCATATAGAGCGTAGGTTTTACCAAAATGGTTGGAATACCGCTTTGTTGAACGTACTCGATCAATTCCCGTTTCACATCCAACGTTTTGGTGTCGGTGGGTTGTTCTGGTAAAAAGCCATTTGAATTTACAACGATCAATTTTACATTCGCTTGTCGGGCAGCTTCAACGGCATTCGTAATGTGCTGCTTCATTAAAGCTGTATCATACTCAATCGGCATATTCAAGAAGACTTTGTCAACACCGCTGTTGACCTCATTCAGAGTTTCCAGTACAGACAAATCACCAACAAATGCATCTATGCCTTGTTCTTTTAGGGCCGTTACGTTTTTCTCATGACGTGTAATGCTGCGAACCTTTACTCCCTTTGAAGCTAACAACCTGGCTACAGCTCCACCTTGTACTCCTGACGCTCCATAAACTAATATCGTTTCCATATATACAACAGCTCCTTATAGCTACATTCATTTGTTCACTATTGAACTAAATGTTATATTTATAATAACGAACTCACACACTTTATGTAAGTACGCACATTCGGGATATCAGGTATCCCTCGTGATACTTTTGGAGGTAAACTAATGAAGATCGAACCACAGGAAAATTGTAGTCCATGCCCAGTCGAATTTACAGTGAATGCGATCGGAGGGAAGTGGAAGATTCTGATTTTGTACCATTTATTGAATAAGGAGATCGTACGGTTTAATGAACTGCAAAAATTGCTCTCTACCGTGACGCATCGCACACTGACGCGCCAATTGCGTGAGCTTGAAGAAGGTGGACTAGTGCGCCGCGTTGCTTATGCCGAAATGCCACCGCGAGTTGAATACTCGCTAACGGATAAGGGAAATAGTCTCACCCCGATTTTACTGCAACTGCGAGACTGGGGTTTACAGCATATGTAGGCTCCACGAATACAACCGGTAGGGGGACTAATCCCTATAAACGTAGCTATGAGGCTGTAAATTTAATGGAAAGATGGATTCTTAGATTGAAATTATAAAAGAATACGATTTGCGGATTTATGGTCATATGATCAGAGGATATATGGAGTACGCACCTACGATAAATATTTAAAGTTATAATCTGACATGAAAAGTTGATTGGACAAATAATTTGAAACGTAACTGAATTCTCTATTTCATTCGTCTCTTCTTAAAAAAACAAACAAGAAGAACTAAAGTCTCCTTGTTTGTGCAATCATAATCAGAACAAAATCCCCTGAGTTATTTTATTGTTTGACGAATCCAATCTTTCATTGTTGTCAATTGGAGATTGTTTTTAATACTCTGATCGACCTCTTCATACAATGGAAGTAAATCTGTATGATCATAAAACCACTGATAAACCTCTTTTAAACCAGTAGCTGTATCTCCCCCCAGCAAAGGTGTTACTCCCTCCTCAAAGCTATCGAAAGGTAAAGTAATAAATCTTATGTCTTCACCTAACGCATCACTAAATGTCTGGGCCACTTGTGATCCAGTAAGAGCTTCAAGTCCTGGTGCTGGAATGATGCTACCCGCGAGTTCCGGACGCTGTAATGCATAGTAATGATATTGTGCTGCATCATTGATACTGATCCACGAGATTGGTTTATCTGCAGGAACAGGATAGGATAGTACACCATTGTTTAGGACACCAGGAATTAAGAAATTTTCCATGTAATTAATAGGTTCAACAATAATGAAAGGAAGTCCACTCTGTTTTACTACATTAATTAATTCACGTTTTATTTCAATTCCTGCCGTATTGGTGATTTGATTAGGAACATAGATACTTGTATTAAAAACAAATAATTTAACATTAGCTTTTATGGCAGAATCAACTGCGTTTTTAGTATACTGCCTTAATTTATCAGGATTAAATTCAACAGGCAGGTTCAAGAATACTCTGTTCACTCCCTCATGTGCTTGATAAAGTACTTCAGCATCAGCTAAATCACCAACATATGCGCTGATCCCTTGAGCTTTCAGCGATTTAGCAGATTCTTTGCTGCGAGTAATGGTCCTAACCTCAAAACCATTTTTTATTAATAAATCCGCAACAGCACCTCCTTGTGTACCAGATGCCCCATATACCAGATACTGATTCATTTGCTTCATATTAATTAACAACTCCATTCCATGACTTTATGCTGTTAATGCTCAAACAGCTAATTTTAGAATATAGAATTAAATTCTGTTTTGTAAGTACGCACACTTATGATATGGAGTATCCCTAAAGATACTAAGGAAATAAAGTAAAGTCCATCCACTGTCTAAACAATTCATGTTTTACTAAACAATAGATGCCCATTATATATAGGTAGATGAAGTACGACCTTTAAAACTAACTGAAGTACCGCTTTTGGTTAACCAATGTGAGAGTACCATTGCAATTACAGGTATCTCACGGTGCAGAACCTGTACATTTGTGAAGTGAAAATAAAGTTGTAGACCGGAATCATTGATCTTACGCGATTTTTGTATTAAATAATCGTCAGCTTTTGAAAAATAAGTTATAGACTGAACATTAAAATGAGACAGCGTCAGACCAAGACTGAAAAATAAAGTCTTAGACTGCGCCGGCCATGTCATATTTTTGATTCTATCCCCAATCGGCGGATGCCTTATCACCCGACATTTGCTTTTTGAATTACCCTTGGTATTTCAATCTATTGTTTTTTCAATCATTTAAATGTAGCATCCAGTGCACTACGTTGTTTGATTTTCTGTACGGATAAATTCAAGCTGTAATTCCCATGATCGAGTAATTGATTAAGAACATGGTTTAATTGTTCCTGGGATGCAACCTTGATCGTTAAATGATAACAACCTTCCCCCGAAATCCGATGAGCTTCGACCACTTCATTCCGATTGTTAAGAAGATGAATAAATGAAGCGTGGTTCGCCGACTTCATGGTAATAATGACAAATCCCGTATAGTTCAACCCTAATTTCATTTCATCAACAATTATGGTGTACGCCTTGATAACGCCGTTATCCTCAAGTTTCTTGATGCGATTCCCTACGGCTTGACCCGTCATGTGAATTTGTTCGCCTATCTCCTTCCATTGAATACGTGAATTTTCAGTCAGGATCTGAAGGATCTGAATATCAATGTGATCAAGTAGCATCATAGTAATTCCTTTCGCCATGAAATTGTTTTTACGAAAAGGGGTTCGTCAAAGTATCGATCCCATTCATGTTTTTATTTATCATTTTATTAAACGGTTCAACGCCGTACAGCCAGCGGGCAGCAGCACCCTGTATTCATTAACAGAACGCAGGAGAAGCTATGCCCTATACCCTATAATAGTAAAGGAGTTCGACCCATTGAAGATTCAACTCATTCGAAATGCAACGCTCGTCGTCCAATATGCCGGCAAGAAAATTTTAGTCGATCCCTTCCTTGCAGAGAAGGGGGCTTATCCTCCTTTCCCAAATTCGGCAAGACAAGATCAAAATAACCCTTTGGTCGGTTTGCCGACATCCATTGATCACATCACCGAAAACCTTGATGCCGTTATTGTAACCCATCTGCACTTAGATCACTGGGATGAGGCTGCGAAAGAGGCGTTGCCGAAGGGGATCAAGATGTTCGCCCAAAACGAAGAAGATGCGAAAGAATTGGGCAAGGCTGGCTTCACGAATATCGAGGTATTGAAAGAAAACACGGTATTTGGTGACATCGGACTCGTCAAAACGAAAGGCGAGCATGGCCGAGGGGAAATCCTAAAGCTTGCCGGTCATGTGTGCGGCGTCGTTTTTCAGCATCCGAGCGAAAAGACGTTATATCTCGCCGGAGATACGGTTTGGTACGAGGCTGTTGAAGACACAATCGAAACGCACAAGCCGGAAGTCATCGTCGTCAACGGCGGCGACAACCAGTTCTTACAAGGCGGTTCCCTTGTTATGGGGAAAGAGGATATCTACAACGTTTACAAAGCTGCTCCGGAAGCAACCATTCTTTCGGTCCATATGGAAGCAGTAAATCACTGGATGTTGTCTAGAGAAGAATTAAGAAGCTTCCTTAATGAGAAGGGAATCTCTTCTCATGTAAGAGTGCCGAATGACGGGGAAGCTTACACTTTCTAAAGGAGATGCAGCGGATGAAAGTTGAAGACAACAAAGAGCTAGTCCGTCGTTTCTATGAGACGATCGAGCGAGAAGACTATGCGGCCCTTGAATCATTTTGCCACGAGGATTTTGTCTTCTACCATCAAGTCGATACACCGTTTCGTGGTGTCGAAGGTCTTATAGAATCGGAAAAGAAGAACTTTGCAGCCTTTCCGGGATTCAAGATGCCTATCGAAGGTATGATTGCAGAAGGGGACCGAGTAGCCGCAAACTCCTAACAAGACCCGTCTCAGGGTCTTGTTTTTTTGTCAAAACATGAAATAAAACTCCCGTTAGCTTAACGCCGCCGCTGCCAGTCTAGAACTTTGATTAATTGCTCATAAAAAACTGCTTACAAACGTCTACGCTTACTGTAACAACATATCGAATAACAGAGTTACATCTTGGGACGAGCTTACGGATATTATTTTTATCTCTGAAGATCTGGCTTTCTTTTTTACCACTTCCGTCATTTCATTTACGGTCACTACCACATCAGCTTTTTGTATAGCTTGAATAAGCTCTTCGTCTGGTGATGAGATATCAATCGTTTGGATGTCTGCGGAAGAACGACGCTGGATTTCGTCCAAATAAAAGAGGCATGCCATAGTTTTGCATTCAATGAAGAGGTAACGCTTTCTCTTCTCGTGTTTGGCTCCAAATAATTGTGTATATGCAAATCCTGACAACATGACATTTTCTATATTGAAACCTTGTTCAAATGCGTCCTTTACGGTCTTCTCTACGAATGAAAAATAAGGATTTTGCTGTTTGAATTCCTTAATCCGATCTTCAGTAGCTATTCGAGTTCCTCGTCCTTTTTGCATGATCAGCAGCCCTTCTTCTTTGAGCTGTGAATAAATCCACTGAATCGTGTTTCTATTTATAGAAAGCTGCTCCGCTAATTCATTCGTTGAAGGCAAAGCATCATCTGCTTTCAGAAAGTCTTTGCTGATCAACCATTTAATTTGCTCTTTAATTTGCACATTAATAGGTAGTGGGGATTGGGGATCTGTTTTGAAAGGCAAACGAGAATGTTCCATATAACCATCCAACTTTCTGGGTTAACTAGTATTCTAGACAAGCTTAATATTAAAACAAACGTTCACAAAAATCAACGAAGAGCGTAACACAGGTAAGAATAATGGTTTTATAAGGAGTTATCATCTTGACAATTAAAAATCATTCAAATATTATTATCCTAGTTAACTAATTAACTATGTAACTATTTATAAAGAAATAATTATTGTTGTAAGGAGTGATTTTGTTGAACTGGAAAGAGATATCGACACTGGACCAATGGAAAGAAGTATTGGAACAGTCGGCTCAAGGTGGAAAGGTAATACTCAAGCATAGCACAACATGCCCAGTGAGTGCGAATGCACGAACGGAATGCGAAGAATACCTCAAAGAGAACCACGTTGACGACATTAATTTTTATCTTGTTAAGGTCTTTGAATCGCGACATGTGTCCAATCAAATTGCTGAGGATCTTGATGTTAAACATGAATCTCCTCAAATTATCTATGTTAAGAACAAAGAGAAATTTTGGACTGCGTCTCATTGGGCGATTACAAAAGAACACATAACCGCTGTTTTGAACTAAACCCGTTTCAATCTAAAATGAAGGATGGTATACAAATGGATTATTTACAATTTGCCAAACAGTTAGATATCACTCGTGGAAATTTATACAACTTTCTGGAATCGGTATCTGAAACCAGCGCCGACGAACAACCAATCGGATTCAGTAACACTATACGTTGGAATGTTGGACACATTCTTACGGTAGCTGAAATGTTTATTTTCAACAATCACCAAACTTTCGGCCTACCTAAGGAATATAACAACCTGTTCGCTCCCGGCACCAAACCGTCTGACTGGACAGTTGAACCCATTCCGATGTCAATGTTGCTTGCGCAGTTGCAGGATCAGGCTATACGGATTAAACAACACGTCGAGATTCATTCTGATGAAACCCTGCCCGAACCATTGAAATTGGGACCTGTTCTCCAATTGAATAGCATGGGGGAAGTGTGCAACTTAGCCCTGTATCACGAAGCAATGCATACGGGATTCATCCATGCCTTAAAGCGCATCGTCTAAAAGAGAATGACTGGATAATAAAAGGAGCGGATCAACATGGCCGATATGAAATCTAATTTGAACACTGTATGGTATAAAGACAGTAAAGGTAGCGGTAGACTGAAGGCAGATTATCTTAAAACGAATATCGCGATTCCCGAGTCTTCGGGAGGCAGTGGGGAAGGAGCCAATCCAAAAGAATTGTTGGTTTCCTCTGCCACGACTTGTTACATCATGACACTCGTGTATATGTTGGAACAGAAGCAACTGTCAGTTTCAGGAATCGCAATGAACACAGAGGCCGTAAATTCCAAAGAAGAAGGATTTCGAATTGTCCATCTTCCTCAGATTATTTTGCCCGTGAATTCAACTGAAGAGCAGCTCCATTCTGTGCGCAAAATCATGATTAGCGCAGAGCAGGTGTGTGAAGTAGGAAATTTGCTCAAAAAAGCAGGCGTTCAGATTGAAGTCGAAGGCAAAGTAGAGATTGAATCTGGTACAGATGTAATAAGTCAATACGTTGAGGAAAAACAACTAAACTGGGATTGACGTTCATTCATAATGCAGGTTCGTTAGTGAGGATACAGATATGAAAGAAATGATGGAATTAACTTCGCTGGATATGGTGGAACGGTTTGTTAGTGAACATGAATTAACTTTTTTATATGTATCTCAAACGGATTGTAGTGTTTGTCATGCATTGCTCCCTAAGATCAGAATGCTATTAGAAGAATATCCTATGATTCAATTGGGGCATATCGACATTCACGATGTAGAGAGCATAGCAGAGAAATATATGATTTTCACAGCTCCGATCATGTTGCTGATCATAGAACAGAAGGAATATGTCAGAGCAGATCGATTTGTTCGCTTTAACGAGCTGAAGTATAAACTGGATCAGATATACGAATTGTACACCCAGTCCATGTGAACCCAATGAATCTGAACTGTTGGGAACAACACCGGGCAAAAGTCACACTGATTCAAGCTGGCACCCATCAGATTTGGAGCCAGCTTGATTCATATTCCTTTGAATACTTGTGCCAGCTGTGCACTTGAATAGGAGATCCGTCTTGGAATCTATTGCAATTGGCTCTTTGAATATTAGCCTGAACATGTTGGTAGGTAGTGCTTCGGTACTTGCTGGTTATTTTATTTTAAAATGGCGTATACGGGTCATGCGAAACGTTGAAGGAACTTCTATTAGTCATCTCATGACAAATATTTTCGTTGCCGGTCTATTAATATGGAAATTCAGTCCGCTAATTTTGGACTTTCAGCTAGTCATTCACGATCCGTTGTCCCTGATCTACTTTAACGGAGGAGAAAATGGCCTATGGCTTGCGGCCTTGTTTGGTTGCATCGTGTTGATGATTTATACGTGGAGAGAGAAACTTCCTTTCTTTGTTGTCCCTGATCTCTTGCTGACGTTTTACCTAGCTTCTTCCACCTTGTATGGCCTGCTATCTTTTATTCTTCTCCAAGGAGGGGTTCGATCTTTAGCACTAGGTTTACTAGGCTTGCTTATGGTAATCGTTCAATTCAAATTCAACAACAAACGAATGTTGTCTTTACTAGGCTTGGTAGGAACCGCCTTATGGTATAGCGTTGGCAGGACAGTAATCGCTTTCGTGGACGGAAACAATGAAATTGTTGTTTACAGCATTGCCGCTGAACAGCTGTTTTTTCTTAGTGCAGCTTGTATCTCTTTTTTGATTAAAATCATACTGGAGAGGCAAATCGAACACGATTGATTTTTATCCATGGGGGAATTGAATCCGTGAAGGAGTGACGATTTGGAACAAGTGACGCTTTTAGTAGCATTTACAGCGGGTGCACTTTCGTTTTTTTCCCCTTGCGTCTTCCCGCTTGTACCTGCTTATGTTTCGAATATCTCGAATGCAATGGTTGAAGCAGGGAGGATTGCGGCGAATCGGAAACAGTTATTCCTTCGATCAACTGGTTTCATCTTAGGATTTGGAATCATTTTCATATTGATGGGAGCTTCCGCCAGCACCATCGGAAATTTCATTTCTATGCGAAGGGAATTAATCGAGAAGATCGGCGGGATCCTAATTATCGTATTTGGATTGCAGATGATGGGTTTGCTGAAACTCAAGTTCTTGATGAACTCCAAGCCATTCCAAAACGAAAAGAAATACGGTGGCTGGCTTGGTTCCTTATTTCTTGGACTGGCCTTCGGTGCAGGCTGGACTCCTTGTGTAGGACTCACACTGTCCTCCATATTAATTTTGGCTGGTTCTTCAGAATCCCTATTTCAAGGGGTTGGTCTCTTAGTGGTTTATTCATTAGGTTTGGGTATTCCTTTTTTGCTCATTTCGCTGTTAGTTACATTTTCGCTTTCAATCATCAAACTTATTAATCGGGTCCTTCCTTTGCTGAGCTTATTCAACGGAGTCATCATGGTAGCTTTGGGCGCTATGTTGTATAGCGGAAGTTTCCAACGATTAAGCGCAATACTTGCTAAGTACTCATTTTTCAGTTTCTAGTGGAGGACTGCTGCTCGTGAAAAATATTCGTAATGTGGTCGTTGGCTTTTTGCTGGTAGGCTTAGTTGTATGGGGTGTCTACGATCATCTACGCATACAAAATGAATTGAAGTTTCAAGAAAATGAAGACGTTATCAGCGGTATGAAAATAGGTATTAATGCAGGCGAAATTGCACCAGATTTTAAGCTTTTATCCCTGGATAACAAGGAAATGTCGCTGACTGAATTAAAGGGGAAGAGGGTATTGCTGAATTTCTGGGCCACGTGGTGCCCACCGTGTCGTGCTGAAATGCCACATATCGAGAAATTTCATGAAGAGTATAAAGATCAAAATGTTGTCGTCATAGGAATCAATTTGAGTTATACGGAAGATTCGATGGAGGATGTATCAACATTCCTTCAAGAATATAATTTGACCTTCCCGATTTTAAAAGATGAGAAGGCAGAAGTAGCTAATATATTTGCAATTCGCTCGTATCCAACTACCTATATGATTGATACGAGTGGTCTTATCCGTAAAAAATTCCAAGGTGCAATTACGTACGATACGATGAAAAGGGAAATAGATTCCATGGATTGAAACGTTACCTCTCAATTAATAAGGGAAAAGAGCTGTAACCTTATGCGTTTATGCAATGAAGCGTTTCATTTATGGCTGCGCATCAGATTCAAGGGAAAAGTAAGCAGTTCAAAATAATCAAATCGGTTATTGCTAAATCTTTCGGCCGCGGCTATAATGAGGATGCGAGTTAAGGATAGTGATTGTTTAATTACAAGCTAGACCTGCTTGCACATCGTGAATTTGCGCTTATAATTAGCGTTTATTTCAAGATGTGCAGGCGGGTCTTTTTATTTTTATTAAGGAGCCATTCCTGTAATGAATTAATTTGAGGTTTGAACAAAAAAAGCGCCTCCT
>RCUF01000501.1_pt1 | contig 11382 bp, 11 predicted proteins | sample 2166311 | NCBI WGS metagenome assembly RCUF01 (sample SAMN09932608, study PRJNA488358) | compost metagenome | feature: garden; material: soil; isolation source: compost soil in 4-hydroxybenzonitrile-enriched culture | place: Germany: Experimental Botanical Garden Goettingen | collected 2016-01-27
TGATAAAGATTAGACATTACAATTTGTGTAGCTTCAGAGCCATAGTGAAGAGTTTTCTCAACAGATCCACAATCTCGCATTTACAAACAGCTATATGCTGCTGCGCGAACTCTTAAATGATGGTATTCTTCCATATTAGGAGCCAGTTGGTGCATATAAACGACGGAGTAATCAGATGGCTTTACATTAACAGCTCAGCCACCGTTTCCTTCCAACGATGGATCACCGATTCCGGTTCCTTGAGACGGACCGTGACACCTGTCAAGATATCCGCATATTGGGCCGAATCTTCTCTGGCTGCAAAAACATGAGCCGCAAATCGCTCACGTACATGCTTGGCTTCGGGCAAAGCAGGCAGATGTTCCAGCGACAACCGCACATAATGCGCCTTCCCTCCGGTGAACACCGCAAGCGTCGCCTTCCCAGTACGGATCATGTTGCCTGTCGTGGTCGTACCCGGCCATAGTGCCAGACGCAAATTCCCCTCGTCCAGCGCTACAACCTCGCCCACACTAATCATCGCTATGTGCGGCCACTGATCTTCCGTGACCGTCAGCAGCATCATTGCTTCATGCTGCTTGTCCTTCAGCTCCTTACCGTCCAACAGCGTAAACAGTTCCTTACCGATCCTTGGTGTCTGCATGAAGTATATTCCCCTTTACTTTTGGCCTATAACTTCAAAGTACCATAATTTACGGCTACTTACGAACGACCCTATATCCGCTCGGGAATAGGAGGAACATGAGCAGCATTCGGAATATCTTGGGGGTTTACCTTGAACGCCGATTTATACTTTGCTGGATCCGTAATGCTATCCGGTTCTGAGGTCCGCCATGTGAACAGGCATACAGGGCACAACAAAACCTCCCAGGCGCCTTTAACTGGCGAGCGGGTAACAACTTCTGAACGATTAGATTCACAACGGGGACAAATATGCATCTGTCAGCACTCCTTTAATCTTTCTTTATTTTTAAAAATATTCAGCGAAGCATTTGGCTCAACTTTTTCTCCCATTCCGCTACACCCAGCGGGGAATCGAGCGACTGCGAGTAATGTCCTCTAATATCCGGTGCTACAGGTGTCGTCGCATCCAATATCATTTTGTGCGTCATACCTGCCGGATCAGAGCCGGGGTCAAGCGGTAAAATAGACAAGCCAGGAACAATGACAGCATCATGCTTTGGATGAAGCTTGGTGGATAAAGCCCACATGACCTGCGGCAGATTGAACGGATCGACCTCCTCATCCACCACAATCACGAGCTTGCAATACCCCAATCCATGCGGAGTCGTTAACGCACGCATTCCCACAGCCTTTGCAAAGCCGCCATACCGGGTTTTCGTGGAAATAATAGCGACCAGCCCATGCGTATACATGGCATTAACGGCTACGATTTCATTAGGAAAAGCATCCTTAAGCTGCTGAAACAACGGTACACTTGTATTCACACCGATCATATAATCCGTTTCGGTCCAAGGCATCCCGATGTACAGATGCTCAAAGATAGGCTGTTTGCGGTGATATACACGATTAATCTGAATGACTGGCATCGCGCGGCCGCCGGAATAGTGACCTGTGAATTCACCGAATGGACCTTCATACTCACGTTCACCTGCTAACACTTCGCCTTCCAAAATGACCTCGGCTCCCCAAGGCAGATCCAGATCTGCATCCTTCGCTTTGACCACACGATAAGGCTCACCCTGAATGGCGCCCGCCATCTCATATTCGGATTGATCGTACAGCAGCGGCGTAGAAGCAGCCGTTGTAATCACAGGCTCACATCCGAGGGCAATAGCCACCTTCAGATTTTCTCCGCGCTCCTCAGCCTGACGGATATGGATCGCAATATCATGCTGTGGTACAGGCTGGATGCCCAAACGGTTCTTGCCTTTCACCTGCATCCGATATAAGCCGACATTTTGCTTACCGTAGGTGTCCGGGTCATCCAGATCGCGTGAAACTAGAATTGCTTTATCCAGATAAAACCCTCCGTCCCCCTGATTCAAACGAAACAACGGCAAAATATCAAACAAATTAATATCCTCTGTAATCTCGACTTCATGAAAGGGTGCGGTTTCTTCCCGCTTCACGGGCACCGGAAATTGTTCATAGCGTCTGGCAAATTCAAAAAACTGCTCCTTGAGCGGCGTGTTTTTAGGCATTCCCATCATGAGGGCATGATTGGGCCAGGAGCCCATCACATTCATTGCAATACGAGCATCCGTATATCCATAGATGTTGTTGAAAAAGAGAGCAGGCGTCTTTTCTCCAAGATTGTTTAATGCTCTGTTAGCTGCTGCGAGGTCCGGCTCTGGCTTTACCTCATCACTGATCGTGAGTAATTGTCCCTCCTTTTCCAAGGTGTGTAGAAAATCGCGAAAGTCTTTATAGGCCATCATTCATTCTCCTTCGTCTTTCGATTTCTCAATTCTGGTGCAGTCTGGAGTCATTCTGCTTCATTCCATCCCAGCGTTTGGCTGCGGTTGTGACAATACCGAACTGATCCAATGCACGAAAAACAATATGATCCACCAATTCCTCGATACTTGCAGGATGATTATAAAAGGCAGGCATCGGCGGCAGGATCATCACGCCCATACGTGACAGCTCCAGCATATTTTCCAGATGGATACTGCTTAATGGTGTTTCTCTGGTCATGAGCAGCAGCTTCTTTCGCTCCTTCAGTATCACATCCGCTGATCGGGTAAGCAGGTTGTCCGCCATACCAATACGAATGGAGGCAAGGGTCTTCATGCTGCAAGGAGCGACGACCATGCCGTCTACTCGAAAGGAGCCGCTGGAAATACGCGCAGCCTGATCCTTATACGAGTAGACCGCATCCGCCATCGCCTCCACTTCCTTCACCGTGTAGCCTGTCTCATAGGGGATGTTCGCAATAGCCCACGGGGATAGCACCAGATGGCTTTGGACCCCAGCCTCTCGTAATTGTTGTAATATACGGATACCAAAGATCGACCCTGTCGCTCCCGATATTCCTACAATGATTTTCTTCATATGTCCCCTCCTTCCATCCCATCGTTTTATGTTCACCCATGCATTACTGTCAAAAATTATACGCTCGTTCCCTGCACACGAAAAATATATATAATATATGTAATGCATACTTTAAAAGTATTCAAATCGAAGCGTTGTTTAGAAATGAGGAGGAATCCCCAATGGACTTGAAGCATCTGCATTACTTTTGCGTCATCGTGGAGGAAGGGCAAATCACCAAGGCCGCCAGAACGCTCAACATGGCCCAGCCTCCACTGAGTCAACAACTCAAAAATATGGAGGACGAGCTTGGTGTAAAGCTGATTTACCGTGAAGGAAAGAAGTGGGAAGTTACCGAGGCCGGGTATACACTGTATACACGCGCCAAACGATTATTGGCTGAAATGGAGGACACCTGTAGAGAAATTGGGGAGTTTGAAAACAAAGTAACCGGCACACTTGCTATAGGCACGTCATCCGCCTGTATGTCTCTGATTACTGAACAACTCAGTCGCTTTCATCAGGTTTATCCAGAGGTATACGTTAAAATAGGACACGGAGACACACATCATCTGGAAGAGCTGCTGCACCAAAATAAAGTTGATCTGGCCCTGCTGCTGCTTCCGGTAGATGACAAATCGTACCATACGATTGAACTGGAGGGCGTTTCTTTTGTTGCGGTTCTTCCGTGTGAATGGGCAGATCGCCATCCCAGTGGGGAAATTACCTTACAGGAAGCTGCCAGCTATGACCTCTTGTTGGGACGCCGAACAGAAGGACACGGACTATACGAAACCGTCATCCGCAAATTTCAGGAACACCATCTTATTCCGCGCGTCGTACTGGACTGTCCAGAAATATCGACCATTCTCTCGCTCGTTTCTACAGGCATGGGAATTACCATTATTCCAGACGCTGGCTTGGGACAAGAATACGGGGACAGATTTCGCACACTCTCCATTAAGGAGCCATTCCCCTTCACACAGCCTGCCGTCGTATGGCGCAAAGATCGTTATTTATCCAATGCAGCTCGCAAATTTGTTGAACTGCTACAAGCTGGAGACACGAAAAAGACTGTTCCCGAGTAGATGCTCTACCGCTCTACTCCTGAAACAGTCTGATGCTAGATGAACTTCCTTCATTCGGTCGTTGATACCGCCTTACTTGACTCCTTGATGCCGATACTCGGTTGGAGTCATTCCACATTTGCGCCGGAATACCTGTGTAAAATGCCGCATATCCTGATAGCCGATCCGCTCCGAAATATCAGCCAGCCGCAGATGAGGATCACTGAGCAGCCGCTTCGCCTCCTCCATACGCAGGCAAATGACATAATCCTTGTAGCCTTGTCCCGTCTTTTGCTTGAATAACTGGCTGAAATACACCGGATTCAAAAATACGATTGAAGCCACCTTCTCCAGCGACAGCTCCTCTGTAAAGTGAGCCCGAATGTATTGCAATGCCACATCTACCGTATGCATGCCTTTGCGGAGACATTCTCCTGTATCCGCTGCTGCGGCTGCAATCTCCTCTGGCGTACGTCTTAGTCGCGCCACCTCTTCAGGTATGGAGGCAAAATTGTGATGAACACCCGAACGTGTAATTTGTAGGGGCACCTTCACATAACGCTTCAAATGGGATTCGAGCAACGTCTCTAGCCGTGCGGCCTCTGCCTCATCCCTTAGCCTTGCAATGCCCAGCAGACTATGGCGGTCTAGACTGACGACAAAGCCGCTGCCTCCTGCCTCAATGAGCTCGGACAGTACATTTTCAATCATAAAATGCTCCAGATGCGTCTGCTTGTGATCAGGTTCCATGCGAACCATGAAGAGATGGAATTCCGGATAATTTTCGACAAAAGGCTGTATATCCAGCTTGCCCGTGTCCAGTCCAAGGGCATAGCGTTGGAAAACGGCTTCACGCAAATAAACCATATTGGATTTGAGAAGCCTACCCTCGTTCGCCTGCTGCGAGGCCACAAGCGCTTCGGCTGCCAGTATTTCAATGCATTCCAGCAGCTTTCTTTTACCAATCGGCTTTAACAGGTAGTCTTTGGCACCCAGCTTTACTGCTCTTTGTGCATAATGGAAGTCGGAATGGGCCGAAATGACAACCCACTGCAGATGAGGATGCTTTCGCTTAGAAATACGCATGAATTCCAGACCATCCATACCGGGCATCAGGATATCAGTTAATACAATATCTACAGGATGCTCCGCCAGAATGCCTGCTGCCTCCTCGGTGGAAGCAGCGAGATGAATGCCGCAGGTTGGTAGAGCTTGGCCAATGGTACGCCGAATCCCCTGCCGAATCATATTTTCATCGTCAGCTATCAGAATATTCATGTTTCTCCTCCTTCTGTGGCAGAGGCACACTTACAGTGACTGTTGTTCCGGCCCCAGGTACGCTAGAGATCCGTAGGCCGTACTCTTCTCCGAACATGTGCCGTAGCCGTAAATTTAGGTTTTGCAGGCCGATGCCTCCCGCCTGCCCGCTGCCCGCCTGTTTGCCGGGTTCTGCCAAAGCGACCTGGACCACCTCCCATCGTTCGTACTCCATCCCTGCACCGTTGTCGATGATGTGCAGGCTCAATACACCGCCATATTCCTCCGCTCTGACGAGCAACTTGCCACCTGTATCCGCATGTAGAGGCTCCAATCAGTGCTTCACCGCATTTTCAATCAATGGCTGTAAGGTCATTTTCGGCAAGCGGATATCCATCCATCGTTCTTCAATATTGATGTCTACGGATACCCTGCCCTCCAGCCGGGCTTGGATAATGGTAAGATAGTGGCCAACCTGCTCCACTTCTTCACGAAGGCTTACATCAGTCCCCTCTTCCCAATGGCTGCTGTAACGGAACATATGGGATAAGGAGAGAACCACCTCTCCGAGCTGATCTTGTCCCTTTTCATCCAGCATCCAATAGATCATATCCAGCGTATTATACAGAAAATGTGGATTGACCTGCGTCTGTAGCGCGTGCAGCTCCGCGTTTTTTTCACTGACCGATGATATACGCACCAGCTCGATTAGCTCTGCAATCCGTCTTACCATATGGTTAAAAGAGGTAGCTAGTTGATTGATTTCTTCATAGGATTTGGTGTTTACCGTATGACGGAAATTTCCTGTCTCTACCCGCTTCATTTCCCGAATGACTCGCTTGAGTAGATGGGAAATGCCCCTGGAGACGATAGATGCAATTAACGCCGACACAATAATAAGTATAGGTGCCACGATAAATAAGTACCTTTGATTTTGCACCAGCTCCACGTTCAGATCCTCACTAGGTGTCACACTAATCACAGACCAGTCGGCAAACGGCAACTTGGAAGCGATTACAACTCTTTCATTACTTCGATTTACAATAACATCCTCCTCCGGTACCTGCTGCTCTAGATTTTGCAAATCCGGTGGCGGATCAGAGGAAGTGGCCGACACAATTTGATTTTCATGACCCAACAAATATACCTGACTATTGGTGCCTAACCGCAAATTGTGGAGAGCGGACAAAACAGAACGCGGCTCAGCCTCAAACAGGACAATACCAATCGGCTTGTGTTCATCCAGATCATAGAGCTGCCGTCCAAACGCAAACACGGGTCTGGTTTCCACCTGATCAATGACAGAGTGAGGATACACGCCCAGCCATGCAATTTTGCCCGCCGACTTTCGAATTTCCTTATACCATTCCGTATGTTCGTAATGAGTATCAATGACATTCATATAATTTCCATAGTTATATACCTTGCCTGTGTCTGTGATGACATGGATGCCAATCAGATCCTCACGCGAATAATAGATAGCGCCCAGAATATTCGTAATCGTACGTTCGTTGATGTAATTGACAGCAGGTAAATCACTACTATCCGTCGTCAACAGACGAACCAAATCCATATTGTTGCTGATCGATTTGGAGAGACTGTTATAGCTGCCGAGTAGCAATTCGAACAGGCCTGCCGTCTGGGATACATTTTTACGCGCCAGCTCGCTGACCTTATCATGGAACTGCACCGTAGTACGGTTGTAAAATAATAGACTGACCGCCAGCACAATGCCGGACATGCTCAATAGGAACAGAACAAACAAGCGGTATTGAATGGATTGAAAACGGCGCATCATACCTCCGTGCGCTCCTTTCGCTTCGGCCGCCTATCCTTTAACCGCTCCCGCAACCATGCCCTTGGTGATATTTTCGGACAGAACAAAATAAATAATAATGACCGGTAAGGCACCCATGACTAGAAAAGCACCAATATTACCGTAGTTCACAGAATACTGGCTGACGAACGTATATACGCCGAAAGGGAGAGTTTTGAGCTTCTCGGACGAGATAAAGGTGGCAGCCATAATGTATTCATTCCAGATGTTAATGAAAGTTAAAATACATACCGTCATGATAGGCGGAATCGAGATGGGTAAGATTACACTGCGGAAAATACGATAAATGCTTGCTCCGTCAATGTAAGCGGATTCTTCAATTTCGTGGGGAATGGACCGCATAAAGCCGGATAGGATGAAGACCGCAATCGGTGTCTGAAAAGCAATGTAGGGTAAAATCAGTGAGAAATACGTATTCAGAATATGGACGTTTTTAAACATCACCATCAGCGGCAGTAGTGTGGCTTGCATTGGGATCATCATCCCGATCAAAAACAAAGTCAGCACAACAGCCCCGAAGCGCCAACGAAAACGTGTAATCGCATAAGCAGTCATCGAGCTTAATAAAATGACGAAAATCATCGTAACCCCGGTCACCAGCACACTGTTTCCTAAATAACGCAAGTAGCTCCCTGATTCATAGGCTTCCTGATAGTTGTGCCACTGGGGCACTTGAGGGAGTGCAAAGAAACTTGAGCCCAATATCTCTTCATTCGTCTTCAACGAATAGGTCAGCAGCCAAAAGAGTGGATACAGCTGCGTGACAATTAAGATTGCCAATAAGGAAAAGACTCCCGTTTTTTTCAAGGCATTCAACTGTTCCATCTCCTTTAGCTTACCTTATTTTCGATTCGTTTGAAAACAAAATTTATCACAATTGTAAATGACAAGCAAATCACTACGAGAATTGAAGCCAATGCGCTGCCATATCCGTATTTCATCGACAAAAAGGACATATTGTACATATACGTGGATACTGTATCCGTCGCATGGGCTGGTCCTCCACCCGTCATCACCCAGATCAAATCAAACGATTGCAGGGAGCCGATAAATGCTAATACAATTGATATCTTGAAAATAGGTACAATGAGCGGCAGCGTAATATAGCGGTCTGCTTTGAATCCTTCAGCTCCATCAATTTTGGCTGCTTCGTACAGCTCATTCGGTATATTTTGTACCCCGGTAAACTGGATAAGCAAATGATAGCCAAAATACTGCCACAACGATACAAAATAGAGGGCGTACATCGCTATCTGCGGTTCCGTCAGCCATGAGCGTGTCCAGCTTTCCAGCCCAATCGCCATCAAAATACCGTTCAGCATTCCCCCCATCGAGGCCGGATTATAGATCGTCTTCCACAGCTGCCCGATAATGACCACCGACAGAATAACCGGCAAAAAATACATCGTAACCAGCGTATTGGCCTTACGCACATAACGATTAAGCAAGATCGCCAGCAACAGACAGAACGGAATTTCCAGCATGGAAAACACAGCGAACATCATAGTCCGTTTCACGGACGGCCAGAACACTGAATCTGCTGTAAAAATCCGTTCAAAATTAGCCAGCCCCACGAACTTTGCCTCGGCGATTCCGTTCCAATCCAGCAATCCGCAATACACCGACACCAGAATCGGAACAAATACCATACAGGTATACAACAACAGGCAGGGTAGCACGAAAACGGCAATGGTACGTGCTGGCACCTTCAGTACATTCATGCTCTAATCTCCTTTGTGTTGATTCTGAACATCTTCTGAGGATGCGCAACCTACATGATTTCCAATCAGGGAAGAAGCATTTCGCCCCCTCCCTAGTGCCTGCTACTTCAGGATTTTGCAAAATTCAATTCCAGTCGCTCCAAAGTGTAATATCTAGACGAACCAGGCCAATTTGATCTATATATTGTTCATTGGGAGTCGCTTATTGGATTTTTGCAAAACCTCACTTATTTATTCGCTTCAAAAGTGTTCTGATGTTCCTTGGCAACTTGTGCAGAGTCTTCCTTTTGTACGAACAGGTTTTGAATGCTACTCAGATGCGCCTGCGCAATAGCCGGATTCATCGTATTATCAAAAGCGAGATCGCCCCCTTTTACATTCTTGAACAGCTCATTAAGACTAATCGCTAACTCGGAGTAGCCCGCTTCCTTCAGATCACCTTTCATTTTCTGACCGCTGCCAATCGCATTTTTCAGATCAAACTGAATTTTGGGCATCTCCTTAATAAAATAGTGCAGAAAATCCTTCGTTTCCTGTAAATGTTCACTGTTCGCAGATACCGCAAATGCGCTGCCCGGCGCAATTACATACTCATTCACATCACCCTTGCCATTCACCGTAGGGAATTGAAACGCTCCTACCTTACCCGCTACCGAAGAAGCATCAATTGACCCCGTTTCCCATGTACCCATGATATACATCGCGGCTTTTCCTGTTTTAAAAATATTACCGCCTGCATTGTAGTCAATAGATGTAGCTCCATCCGGGAAAGCTCCTGCCTGCACCAATTCCTGAAATGCATCCACCGCTTCCACAAAAGCCGGGTCGTTAAACGTCTTTTTGCCGTCCAGTACATCATTGAGAAAATTCGGTCCTTCATTCGTACGCAACAAAATGTTCATAAAAAGGAGGGACCCCGTCCATGAATCCTTTTCCCCAATGGCAATCGGAGTAATTCCCTTCGCCTTCAGCGTTTTGACCGTCGTAATCAGCTCCTCAAAGGTGGTCGGCAACTTCTGGATTCCCGCCTGCTTGAACAGTTCCTTATTGTAAAACACCACTTCTATATTGTTGCCATCCGGAAAAGCATAGAGCTTATCGTCGAAACTATAGTAATTAAGAAGTCCATTCTGAAACGTATCTTTTAGCCCCTCTTTATCAGCCACATCGTTTAATGGAGCCAGCAGCCCGGCATCTACGAATGGCTTCATCTGTGCAGCCGGGTTTACAATCGTGATATCAGGTACTTCCTTCGCCGCTGCCTGTGTCTTCAGCTTAAGCTTTTGTTGATCTGTATTTAGCGAATCCAATTCAATTTTGACATGAGGATGATCCTGCTCGTATTGACCTACAATTTGCTTAATCATTTTGTACGAAGGGGTGCTCGGATCAGGATTAATGTTCTGAAAGGTAATCGTAACATCTTTCGTTTCGGTGCCTCTGCTCGGTTCTCCTGAATTTCCCGGACTTGCGCTTTGTCCGTTATTACAAGCTGCCAGCGTCAATGCCAAGGCGCTCACCATCACAATGGCAAACGCTTTCATTTTTGTTCTGCTCATGGTCCTTTTCCTCCTCTTGTTGAAGCATTGCGCAATTTGCCCTCCTTATTGGTGGACACTCAATGCCCGCTTGTTCTTTTCATTATGTTCCATAGAAAAGACGTGAACAATGCGTGAACTTAAGGAGAAGGGTTTGTTTTTTCAAGCCCTCATTTGCGTGCTTCAAAATTCATTCATATCATAACTTGCAATTTATCTAGAACACAGGCATAATATGAATAATATCATTTTTTGATAATGATTATCATTATTAAATGATAAATACACATAGACTTTAAAGGAGGCAGGACCGCAGTGAAAGAAATTTTTAATAAAACCTCCCTGCATATTGATGATTATTTGGATCTTCTCAATCTTGCCGTACAAGTCGGAGATACCAAGTGGCAAAAGGAAATTACCCGTAAACTTCAAGCCTTGAGTGTCCTTCAGACAGAACAGGTTGAAATAGATTAACTTCCCCAGTTAATACTGTCCTTAGTTAAAAATGCTAACTAAGCACCACTATACAAAGGACAACCAGGATATCATAAAACTTTTGACCGAATCCATGAGAAAGACCTTTCATGTGAATAATAAATGAATTGGTTATAGGAAAAAGAGCACAGCCTTAAAGGCTGTGCTCTTTTATTTTGCTTGGCGACGTCCTACTCTCCCAGGACCCTGCGGTCCAAGTACCATCGGCGCTGGAGGGCTTAACGGTCGTGTTCGGGATGGGTACGTGTGGAACCCCTCCGCTATCGCCACCAAACATGAATTTGCTATGCAAATTCTATATTCAAGGTTACACCCTGAAAACTGGATCCGAAACTCATTTGCGTTTTATCTTAGGATAAGCCCTCGACCGATTAGTATTGGTCAGCTCCATGCATTACTGCACTTCCACCCCCAACCTATCTACCTCGTCGTCTTCAAGGGGTCTTACTAATTGGGAAATCTCATCTTGA
>RCUF01000502.1_pt1 | contig 11378 bp, 7 predicted proteins | sample 2166311 | NCBI WGS metagenome assembly RCUF01 (sample SAMN09932608, study PRJNA488358) | compost metagenome | feature: garden; material: soil; isolation source: compost soil in 4-hydroxybenzonitrile-enriched culture | place: Germany: Experimental Botanical Garden Goettingen | collected 2016-01-27
GGAGAAGGAAACACGGATTCGACAGTGGATCAAAGCAACTCTCCGGACAAGTCGGCAGCGGCTGACGCAAATAGTGTGGCTGTGCTGGTTAATAAGGAATTTGCTCTCCCGGAGGATCATGTACCGACTGATCTAGTATATCCTGATGTACGCTTCACCTTCAAAGAGAAGATTGAAAAACGCATGATGCGTAGCGAAGCGGCAGCAGCGCTTGAGAAATTGTTTGCTGGGGCAGAAGAGGATGGAATTTATTTGGCAGGGGTATCGGCTTACCGTTCACACAGTACTCAGACCTCTCTGTTTAATCGCTATGTAGCTAAAGACGGTGAGGAAAAAGCAAAAACATACAGCGCAGTACCAGGTCATAGTGAGCATGAGACAGGACTTTCGATTGATGTGTCTGGCAGTGACGGAAAATGCGCGGCTGAAGATTGCTTCGGTGATACAAAGGAAGCTAAATGGCTGGCAGAGCATGTAGGAGAATACGGCTACATTATCCGCTATCCAGAGGGAAAGGAATCCATCACAGGCTATAAGTACGAGCCTTGGCATCTCCGTTATGTTGGTGTAGAAATTGCAACAGACATTGTAGATAATAACATTACATTAGAGGAATACTACAATGCTGTTCCAGTAATGGCGAATCCCTGATATTGCAAAAACATGAATTGGACCGAGGGCCTTGAAGGCCTTCGGTCTTTTTGCTATATGGAACTGAATAGACAGATATTTAAATTTTAATATTGACAAATGATAATGATTATCAGTATCTTTAAGGAAGCGAGAATTGCTTTTCGGTAATTTATTGTTGCAACCTTGCAGGTGGTTCAAATAAAAATAAAATCATAAATTTCCGTTTATGTAGTGAGTTATGCACTGTACACCCGTGCAGCAAAATGATTCACGGAAAGGAAGAGTGGCCATGATATCGTTAAAGACTTCTCATCTGGATATTGCCTATGAGGATCGCTTAATCGTCGAGGATTTGAATATTTCCATTCCAGAAGGTAAGGTGACGGCTCTTGTAGGTGCTAACGGTTCTGGTAAATCGACGATTCTAAAGACGATGGCTCGGATATTAAATCCTAAAGCCGGCAGTGTGCTACTGGATGGCAAGTCCATTCATAAGCAGTCGACGCGGGAAGTAGCGAAGCAGCTGGCTATTTTGCCACAAAATCCTACAGCTCCTGAAGGACTAACGGTTTATGAGCTGGTATCGTATGGTCGTTTTCCTCATCAAAAGGGCTTTGGCGGACTGAAGGCAGAAGATCGCAAAGTGGTAGAATGGGCGATCGAGGCTACCAAAATGATCGAATTCAGTGATCGTGCATTGGAACAGCTTTCTGGAGGTCAACGGCAGCGGGCCTGGATCGCTATGGCTCTGGCGCAAGAAACGGATATTTTGTTCTTGGATGAGCCTACGACTTTCCTCGATATGGCGCATCAATTAGAAGTACTTCAGCTATTGGAGGAGCTTAATGTTGAGTCACAGCGTACCATTATTATGGTAGTTCATGACTTGAACCATGCTGCCAGATATGCGCATCATATGATTGCGATCAAGAAGGGGCAAGCCATTGCTTCAGGAACTCCGGAGGAGGTTGTCACCTCTGAGGTGCTTCGTGAAGTATTCGGAATTGAGGCTGATATCGTGACAGACCCTCGAAGTGGTGTGCCATTATGTCTTCCATATGAGCTTTATCGTGCTGCTTCAGAGGGCAAAGGGAATCGCAGTAAGCTCGAAAAGAAAAATGATGAACGGGAGCTTGCAAATAAAGTTGCCTCTACCCTGTAGCTTAAAAGAGAAGCAAATGAATATTGATTATAAGTTGTTGGAAAGTCAGCTGTACGTCGTTACAGAGTTACATGTGATGCTATCTACACGATACCGGCAGCTGAGCTGTCGGATCGTGAGAAGCTTGAATAGTAGGTGAAAAAAAATGAATGGCGGGAAGCGTGGATAGGACGCTATGAAAAACACCGGGACAGGCGCTAAGTCCGGGTCTAAATAGTTAGAATCCTCTGAATTCAATGAGCAAGATGAGTTCAGGGGATTTTTTTATAAATAGCTAAAAGAGATAATATTTAAAATTTAATAAATTACCTCTTGAAATGTGAAAAAAGTCACACTATAATATACTTAAAGGTGATTAATTTCACAACCAAATCAAGTTTTATTTTTTTGTGTATATGAGCAACGTAAGTAAGTGTTCTTGATGCAGGAAGGTAATTTGGTCCATTCAATACGAAAGTATTCGATCAAAAGTGAATAATTTCACATTATTAAAATAATTTATTCTGGAGGAATTGATGATGAAAGTAGCAGTTATCGGATGTACACATGCAGGGACAGCAGCGATTGTAAATACAGCCAAGCTTTATCCGGAGGCAGAAATTACGGTGTATGAACGTAATGATAATATATCCTTTTTATCGTGTGGCATAGCTTTGTATGTCGGAGGTATGGTGGAGGACCCGCAGGGACTGTTCTACTCCTCGCCTCAGCAGCTAGCTGAGCTTGGTGTAAATACAAAAATGCGGCATGAGGTCATTTCAGTCGATACGACGGGAAAAACACTGCGTGCACGCAACCTGGAAAACGGGGAGGAGCTCGTAGATACTTTTGACAAGTTGATTGTTACTACCGGCTCGTGGCCTGTTGTTCCTAAGTTCGAGGGAATTGGACTGGATAACATTTTGCTCTCGAAAAACTTCAATCATTCCAACACAATCATTGAAAAATCCAAACAGGCGAACCATATTGTCGTTGTCGGTGCAGGATATATCGGAGTGGAATTGGTAGAAGCCTTTCAACTGAACGGTAAGCAAGTTACGCTAATTGATGCTGAGGATCGAATTCTGAGCAAATATTTAGACGCAGAGTATACGGAAAAAATTGAAAAGTCCTTACAGGATCACGGAATTGTTCTTGCTCTTGGAGAAAAGGTCGTCCGATTTGAAGGCGAAGGTACAGTCAACAAAGTGGTGACGGATCGGGGAGAATATGAAGCAGATCTCGTTATATTGTGCATCGGCTTCCGTCCGAATACGGCGCTGCTTCAGGGTCAGGTTGATATGCTGGATAACGGTGCGATTGTAGTTGATGAATATATGAGAACGAGCACAAGAGATGTATATGCGGCGGGAGATAGCTGCGCTATTATCTATAATCCAACGGGAAAAGCTGCTTACATCCCATTAGCAACAAATGCGGTTCGTATGGGAACTCTCATAGCTCGCAATCTGGTTGCTCCTACCGTGAAATATATGGGGACACAGGGTACTTCGGGCATCAAAATCTATGAAGATAATATCGCGGGTACTGGCTTGACGGAGGTAGCTGCTAAAGAGGCAGGAATCGAGGCGGAAGCGGTTATGATCACTGATAGCTATCGCCCTGAGTTTATGCCTACACATGAAGAAGTTATGCTGAAGGTTGTTTACGAAAAAGGAACGAGACGAATTCTCGGTGCACAAATCATGTCCAAAGTGGACCTGACACAATCGATCAATACCATCTCGGTCTGTATTCAGAACGGTATGAAAATGGAAGAGCTCGCCTTCGTCGATTTCTTCTTCCAGCCGCATTATAACAAGCCTTGGAATTTCTTGAATACAGCAGGTCTCGGAGCGTTGCCTGAAGTTCCGACTATTGCTAAAGAGGGCGTTCTGGCCTAATTAATAACCCCGAAGAATACTCCATAAAATCTTACGTTGGAGGTCTTCGGGGATTATCTACATAATGGTGCGTTTTCTTGTGAGTTATTTCACTATGTAAGCGAAATCGTGACCTATGTTACTTATTTACGGAAAGAGCCACGGTACAATGTTAACGGAGTCCATATTATCTAGACGACAGAGACTGTATCGTCAAAAGGAGAAAAATCATGGCATATAACAAACCGGATCAAATTGCAAAAGTGACTGTAGAGACCGGTGTTAAAAAGGCCCACAACCCCCTATTAACTGTGCTCGTGCTCGGCTTTTTAGGCGGCGCTTTTATCGCACTTGGTTTCTTGCTCGATATTCGGGTCATCAGCAACTCTCCTAAGGAATGGGGAAGTATTGCTAATTTTATTGGAGCTTCGGTGTTCCCGGTAGGACTTATTTTGGTACTGCTTGGTGGGGGGGAACTGCTGACCGGTAATATGATGGCTGTTCCGCTCGCTCGTATGGCTAAGCGAATTTCGACGATTGATGTATGCAAGAACCTTGTACTTATTACGATAAGTAATTTTGTTGGAGCAATATTCGTAGCGTATTTCTTCGGACATGTCGTTGGCTTAACAGCAAGTGGTCCGTATCTCGACAAACTTGTGGATATGGCGGGGCATAAGCTGGATGACAGCTTTGTGCAGGCTTTTGTATCCGGGATCGGCTGTAACTGGCTCGTTGCACTTGCTGTGTGGCTATCTTATGGCGCGGACAATATGAGTGGCAAAATTCTTGGAATTTGGTTTCCGACCATGGCGTTTGTAGCAATCGGTTTTCAGCACGTTGTCGCTAATATGTTTCTGATCCCTGCGGCGATTTTTGAAGGATACTACTCATGGGGAGAATACTTGGTTAACTTTGTTCCAGTCTGGCTGGGTAACTTGACAGGAGGAGCCATATTTGTGGCAGGAGCGTATTGGATGGCATACTTAAAGGGAGATACTGAGTCGGCTTCTGTTTCAGCATCAACCAATGCGAATAGTACCTCCGCAACTTCATTGAAATAAATAAGTTAAATCAACATGCGTAGAGACCACTCACTCCTATTATGATGATGATTAGGAAGTGGTCTTTTTTGCGTCTGCTCGTATGGAAACCTGCAAAAGTGCAGCAATTTTCATACGAAATAGCAGATACTTGAGAAAAGCCTGCAAAAGTGCAGCAATTTCAGCCCAAAAGGATCGAAACTTGAGGGTTCTACCGCAAAAAGATGCACTTTTGCAGGGACTTTAATTTGTGCATGGGCTCATTGATAAAAAGATGCACTTTTGCAGCAATTTCGTCGTCCGAATTCACCCGAAGACAAAGCCCAAATGATATCTGCATCATCCGACTAACTATAGCTCCCATTAACTCCACATAGCTCGCACTCCATAGGGCAATCCGCACGGCCTACACATTACACTCCGAATAATACTAATAATACTCCACATCACTTACCTAACCGCAGCCCCTTCACACTCTATCACCCTTCCCACTGTAACCCCAGCGTCCCTCCATTTCGCTTCTATGCTGTAGACATAAACACTGCTTTTATCTACAATGACTAGAGAATTGATTGGCCTTCAACAGCAGTTTCTAACAGCGAGATATGAGACAGGAGGGGACACATATGACAAGAATGATTCATCAAGATAATGGCGTATTTCCTGCAGTGTGCCCGCTTGATTGCCCGGATACATGCAGTCTGGTATTACATAAAAAAGACGGGGTAATCACGAAAGTAACTGGTAATCCTGAGCATCCCATTACCGGTGGGGCGATTTGTAATAAGGTCAGGAATATGACGGAGAGAGTGTACCATACTGAGCGAGTGCTTTATCCATTGCGCCGGATTGGAGCCAAGGGTGAAGGGAAATTCGAGAGGATTTCCTGGGATGAAGCTGTATCAGAAATCGCTAGTAAATATAAAAATCTAATAGCCGAGTATGGCTCGGAATCAATATTGCCCTACAGCTTTTATGGAAACATGGGGATTTTAAGTGTAGATGGTATGGATCGACGTTTCTTCCACCGACTAGGCTCATCACAGCTGCAGCAAGGAATATGCAACTCGGCAGGATCGACGGGCTGGAAATATACGATGGGCTTTGGCGGAGGTGTCAGTCCAGAGGAGTTAGTCCATACTAAGCTATTTATCGTATGGGGAGGCAATATTGTCAGCACGAATATGCATCAGCTTGCTCTGATTGAGAAGGGGCGCAAGGAGGGAGCCAAGCTGGTTGTGATCGACGTTCATCGCAATCGTACGGGACAACGGGCAGACTGGTTTATTCCTCTTTATCCCGGAACGGATAGTGCACTCGCTCTCGGTATGATGCATGTCCTGTTTGAACGTGGACTTGTTAATGAACAGTTCATGCAGGAATTTACGGTAGGTCACGAAGAGCTGCGAGAGCATGTGAAGACGTATACTCCTGAACGTGTTGCTCGCATTACTGGAGTTCCTGCGGATGACATTGTTAAGCTGGCGTTGATGTACGGAGAAACTTCTCCCGCTTATATTCATATTGGCAATGGTCTTCAGCATCATGATAACGGCGGTATGGCGGTGCGCACGATTTGTTGTTTGCCAGCGCTGACAGGGCAATGGCTCATTCCGGGTGGAGGAGCTTTCAAATCCAATGGGGCGTACGGATCGATGAACGGGGATGCGTTGGAGCGTCCTGATCTTCGACCTAATCCAGATGCACGTACGATCAGTATGAATCAAATCGGAGAGGCGCTGCTCAGTCTTGATCCTCCGATCAGATCGCTGTTTGTCTATTGCGCCAATCCTGCTGTGGTTGCCCCTGATACAGGCAAGGTGGAGCAAGGACTGCTGCGGGAGGATCTGTTCACTGTAGTCCATGATTTATTTATTACTGACACGGCAAAATACGCGGATATTGTGTTACCTGCTACATCGTCCTTTGAAAATACAGACATTTACACTTCATATTGGCATCATTACGTTCAGCTTCAGGAGCCTGTTATTCCTGCAAGAGGTGAGAGCAAGAGCAATGTTGAGATGTTCAGATTACTAGCTGCTGCTATGGGATTTGAAGAGAACACGTTTCGTGACAGTGAGGAAGATTTGATTGCTCAGGCACTGGATTACGCCGATAATCCATATTTGCACGGTGTTTCTTTAGACGCCCTGAAGGAACAGCGCTCAGTGAAGCTGAACATGACTCCTAAAGCTCACTTCCTGAAGTCTCTTTCAACTCCATCAGGTAAGATTGAATTGTTCTCAAGCAGGATGGCGGAGGCAGGACTGCCCGCGCTGCCAACTTATATTCCACTGATTGAAGGCTATGATGGTGAGCAACGTCCAGCTAAAGGGGCGAAGTATCCGCTGATGTTCATTTCACCTCCTAATCACAGCTTCCTGAATTCGACTTTTGGTAATGTAGAGAAGCTGCAAGCCTTGGAAAAGGAGCCTTTATTGCAAATTCATCCTGAAGATGCAAAGGCAAGGGGAATTGAGAATGGCGATAGGATCGTCGTTTGGAACGATAGAGGCCGATATTTGGTCAATGCTTCTGTTATGGATAAAATGCTGCCTGGTACCGTGGTAAGTCAAGGGCTATGGTGGGGGCAGGGCGGCCGAAATACTCGTGCCAACATGCTAACTCCTGATCGACTAGCAGATATGGGTGGCGGAGCTGTATTTTTCTCTACCGTTGTGGAAGTAAAGCGTAGTGAGAACAAATAGATTGCTAGAAAAAACATTTTGAGAGATACTGTTAAGTACTCTGGAATTGGTTATATTTGATGATGATCGAGGGGCTCCTGAGTGAGCCTCTTTACTTCAATTGATAGGACAAGCGTGGCTGGAGCCGGACTTTTAGGTTAAGCATGCATGGGGTAAGTGGGGGGAGAAAAGATATATGAAATGGTGGCAGTCATATCCAAAGGAGGTAAGAATACTCCTTATCGCCAGCCTGATCAATTCGGCCGGAAATGCTCTATTGTGGCCTTTGGTTACAATGTTTGTGTTCAAAATTCTAGGCAGAACCGTGACAGACGCAGGACTGGTTATATTAGTCATGTCGATTGGAGGCATTATAGGTCAAGTTCTTGGCGGGGCCTTGTATCATCGGGTTGGGGTAAAACGCTTGATTGTTGGCGGTCTTGGCTTGAACGCATTATTTTTGCTGAGTTTGCCCTTTGGAAGCGGTAATTGGAGCCTTTATATGTGTTTAATGGCGATGATAGGGTTTTTTAATGCGATATCAATGCCGGCGATGCAGGCTTTTATTGGCTTTCGTTTTCCTGAACGCAGAGGAGAATTATTTAATGCTATTTATGTTGCAAACAACATTGGGGTGGCGTTAGGTACATCGCTCAGTGGATTTTTGGTGCAAATTTCTTACAACATGACATTTATATTAAATGGATTAACTTCAGGGTGTTTTGCGGTCTTTTTCTGGTTTTATTTGAACAAAGTTCAAATAAAACCAGGTGAATTACATGTTGAAAAGAAGAAAAGTACACAGACTGAAAGCCCATGGGCACTACTGACTAAATATCAGGTGTATTTATTTATGGGCATAGGTTCTTTGTTCTTATGGCTGGGAAATTGTGTATGGAACAACGGAGTTGCTCCCTATACCATCTCCAGAGGGATGCCGGAATGGTATTATAGTGTTCTGTGGACTTTAAACGGTGTACTGATCTTTGTAGGGCAGCCGTTCATTTCTTGGATCAGAAGGACATTTGCTGGCTCGGCACAATCACAAATGACAGCAAGTGCAATTTTTTATATGATGGGATATATTACAATATTGGTCTACCCTACTTACCCTAGCATGGTGCTGGCAATGGTGCTGGCAACCTTTGGGGAGATGCTCATATCACCTGCAATCCCTGAGTTTATATCAGAGCATACCGGTAAATCAGCACCTTTCTATATCGGCGTGGTTGGCGGTATGGGAGCGGCGGGAAGAGTCGTTGGGCCTTATACGATGGGGATGTTATTTGATTGGAACGGACTTGTTCCGGTTGTATGGCTTTCCGTAATTATCGCAGCATTTTCAATTATTTCGTTCAGTTTACATGCATACATGAACCGAGAACGAGAACAGAAGGCATACATCACTATGTAGCAAATAGGACGGATGCTTTTTGTGGCAAATGGGAAAGGAAGAATGAGGTTATGACAGATATTGATAAGGCAAATTCCGTTTGGGTCAGACTTTCAGAGATACGTGATGCTGCATCTTTAATGGAGCTGGACTCGCTGGTATGGGATAAGCAATCTACTCCCAGTGGTGAAATCCAGTGGAGCTCCAAGGAGCATTACTTACAGAGATGCCCTCCAGGCAGCCAAATCGTAGCAGGCATTGGAGAGGATATCTGCGGGTATATGGGATTTAGCTCTCCCACGCCTTTACAGAGCAACAATCATGTCTATGATATAAATATTGCGATTCATCCTGATTACCAGAGACGAGGCATTGGTCGTAAGCTGATGGATGAGATGAAAGTGATAGCTGAGAAATCAGGCGTTCGGAAGCTGTCTTTACGTGTGCTAGCTTCGAATCCAAACGCGATCTCCTTTTATAAGAGCTGTGGTTTTATTGAACAAGGGCGGCTCGTAGAGGAATTTTACTTAGATGGCCGTTTTATAGACGATATTTTGATGTGGTGTCCTGTGCCTGCTTTGGTAAGGAACTAACGGGAGCACTAACAGGAACAGCGAGTGGCAAATGTTCGGCTTCTATTTTTTATGGTAAGAAAATCCTGAGGCATTGAACTATTGTCCATATATCGGTATATTTAGAAGAAGAAAAATCGGAGAACATAAACAGATATTTAATGAATGGAAAGGTTGATACTCGTGGAGAACAACTGCACCCCTCCAAACTTTATAAAAAATATTATTTCTGAAGATCTTAAGAACGGCAAAGTAGACACTGTTGTCACACGTTTTCCGCCAGAGCCTAACGGATATTTGCATATCGGTCATGCTAGGGCGATTTGGATTAACTTCACGCTGGCTGATGAGTTCAATGGCCGTACACATTTGCGGTTTGATGATACTAATCCGGTAAAAGAAGATACAGAATACGTAAATTCCATTAAGGAAGACGTAAAGTGGCTTGGTTTTGATTGGGAAGGCTTGTTTTTTGCTTCCGATTATTTTGAAGAAATGTACAATCGTGCGGTTATTTTGATTGAAAAAGGAAAGGCTTATGTCGACGATCTTAGCGCAGACCAAATTCGTGAGTATCGTGGTACGCTTACTGAGCCCGGACAAAATAGTCCCTACCGTGATCGTTCGGTAGAAGAAAACCTTGATTTGTTCACTCGGATGCGTAACGGGGAATTCAAGGACGGAGAAAAAGTGCTGCGCGCAAAAATTGATATGGCATCTCCTAACATAAATCTTCGTGATCCGGTTATTTACCGTATCGTACATGCCTCCCATCATAATACGGGCGACAAATGGTGTATTTATCCGATGTATACGTTCGCTCATCCGCTGGAGGACGCGATTGAAGGTATCACGCATTCTTTGTGTTCTACAGAGTTCGAGGATCAACGTCCGTTCTACGATTGGACGATTGCGGAGACTGAAATGCCAAACGTGCCTCATCAATATGAATTTGGCCGCTTGAATCTGGAGCAAACAGTAACGAGTAAGCGGAAGCTGAAAATGCTGGTTGACGAAGGTTATGTGGATGGATGGGACGATCCGCGCATGCCAACGATTTCGGGACTGCGTCGTCGCGGCTATACTCCTGAAGCGATTAAAGCATTTATTTTTGAGACCGGAATCTCCAAAGCTTTTGGTGCTGTCGATCTGAAAATGCTGGAGCATTTCATCCGCGAGGATTTGAAGCTGAAGGCTCCGCGTACGATGGCGGTTGTTGATCCTCTGAAGGTAGTAATTACCAACTATCCGGAAGGACAAACTGAGCTGCTTGAAGCTGAAAACAACAGTGAAAATCCGGAAATGGGCAATCGTCAAATTCCGTTCTCGCGTGAAATTTACATTGAACGCGAGGATTTCATGGAGAACCCACCGAGCAAATATTTCCGCTTGTTCCCTGGCAACGAGGTTCGCCTGAAGCATGCTTATTTCATTAAGTGCAATGATGTGATTAAGGATGCGGACGGTAATGTCGTTGAAATCCACTGTACTTATGATGCTGAAACAAAAAGCGGCAGCGGATTTACAGGCCGTAAAGTGAAGGGGACCATTCACTGGGTAGATGCCGGTCAGGCTGTTCCGGCCGAATTCCGTCTTTATGAACCGCTTATTCTGGATGAAGAGGTGGAAGAAGGCCAAGAAGAGAAGCACTTCCTTGATAAGGTGAACCCGAACTCTCTGATCATCAAGCATGGCTTTGTAGAACCGGAAATGAAGGATGCGAAACCACAGGATAAATTCCAATTTTTCCGTCATGGCTACTTCAATGTCGATTCTAAATATTCGACTCCAGGGCATCCTGTGTTTAACTTGGTTGTATCCTTGAAGAGCTCGTTCCAGTTACCTAAATAATACGTCGATTGCGTAAATGTAAAGGGGCAAGGGCCTGTCCCAAAAGTAGGGTTAGTGTCAAAACTAGAAATAGCGGTGCATGGAAGATGATCCCTGCGCCGCTTGATCCTGCCACAAATTGTATGGCCGTATCTCATGTGTAATAGTGTCATGATGCGGAATTCCTGAAATT
>RCUF01000503.1_pt1 | contig 11348 bp, 10 predicted proteins | sample 2166311 | NCBI WGS metagenome assembly RCUF01 (sample SAMN09932608, study PRJNA488358) | compost metagenome | feature: garden; material: soil; isolation source: compost soil in 4-hydroxybenzonitrile-enriched culture | place: Germany: Experimental Botanical Garden Goettingen | collected 2016-01-27
CCTTAGAGAAAGCCTGCACATTTGCAGCAATTTAGGGCATTTAGAGGCTTTACATGATCAAAGCCTGCACATTTGCAGGAATTTCAGGAATTCCGCATCATGACACATTAAAGCAAGGGTACGCTTTCCTCACAAAATTGACTTGAAAAAATCGGTCTATCGCAGCTTTTCCGCCAGAAAGGCAAGCCGAAATCTCAGGGAGTCGCCGGGATCGCGCAGGCTGCAGCGCGTTAGCTGTTCAAACTTGGTCAGGCGATAGGCCACAGTATTCCGGTGAACGAACAGCCGCTTGGCGGTTTCCGCAATCTGTCCCTGCGTCTCCAGAAAAACTCTCGCGGTATCCATCAGATCGGCCTTTTCGCGTGAGTCCACCTCCAATAAGCCTTGAAACGTTTCTTGGCAAAAATCCGTTAGCGCCACATCCGGAACCATTTTCAGCAGCTCGAATACCTCCTTGGTACGGTAGAAATGAATAAAACGGGTTTGCCGGGATTGATAGCCCGTATGCAGAGCGCTAACCGCCTCTTTATAAGCGTTGGGAAGCTGAGTGACCTGTTCGATCTGATTGCTGATGCCAAAGGAAAAAGAGAGCTTCTCCTCTAGCTCCAGCTCCTCTTGAATTTGCGTCAGGCAAGGTGCGAGTGGAATGTCCCCGCTTGAGGTGTCCCACCCCCGCTGGAGCACAATGACAAACATCTCTTTGTTGTTGAACAGCAGGGCGGGAAGCTCATGGGCGTCCAGCCTCGTTTTGAGCAGCTCATAAATATGATCCCGATGCTGATAAGGCAGCAATTTGCCGCCATATTCCCCCTGATCCGCCTCATCCTTTTTGCCGACGATGCACAAATAATTAGTAGCGTCCTGTAGTCCATAACGTTTGCCTATCGAAACAATTTCTTGGGGGGAAGAAAATTTTCCGGCGATCAGCTCCTCGAAGAATTCGTCTTTGTAACGCCGGAACCGCTCTTTTAATGCTTGCTGCTTCACAAGCTCAAAGCCTATTACATTAGCTGCCTGCTCGATCGCGAGCCGGGGCAGCGGTGAATCTGCCAAATGGGGACCCAGCAGCACCAAAAACGCGGAATTGTACGGGAGCTCGATAATATGCATAACGACCTCATGACGTTCCTCGGGCCGGGACGACAACAGGCAAAATTCAGTCACTCTACCGCCGCTGGCCCGTATTCCTGCTGCCGCAGCCTGAATCTGCCCCTGCAAAAATGAAGCCTCGCACGCAATCATCCTTCCGGCCGATCCGCCGATCACAGTCCCTCGCTGATCCACCAGAAACCCTTCTCCACCCACAAGCTCGGACAAGGATTCGATAATGGCGTCATTCCCGCCTCCCTGCATGATAAGAGCGGAGAAATCGCGGTGCATACGCAATGCGTAGCGCAATTCGTCATTATTTTTTTCCAGAATGAAGTTAAGGGACTCCTGCAGCAATTCTCCAAGTGAGGGGGTCAGAGCCAGTTCGATTAACGGAAAATGCAATTGATCCGCCAAGGCCAGAACCGAACCCGGAATCTCTGTCAGGAAACGCTTCGTCTTAATCCCGAGACCGGCGCATTGACTTTCAGCCATTTGATGTACCAGCCGCAGCAGCTCTTCGGGCTCGTCACGCATTGCATAACCTGTTGTCAGCAACAGCTCATCTGGCTTCAAGTACTCAATAATGTCGGGGGCATCCATCATATTGACTGATTTAACCTGGCGTGTAAGTCCTCTTTTACCAGCTAGTACTCGGACATCCTGGTAAATCGGAAGACGCAGCAAATCCTGCAGCTCCATTCCTCTATCCCCTTTATCTATATGTTATATAATCTAACATTTATAACGTCTTTTTCTAAGCTAAATATACGATAAACTTGTTATTTTGTGCAATATGCATAAAACAGATACGTAATAATGTTCAAAGCTGCCATTGAATCATGTTAGGGATGTGCTATGATAAGAGCAGAAGAGAGAGTCGTGTTATATAACATAACATAAGATGAAAAGAAAATGCTTGGGTGGAATGGAGGGTAAACGATGAGCTTGGCAGTGCAAAATGTGGAAAAAGGCTACAACGGAAAAAAGGTGCTGCATAACGTCAGCTTTACGGTTCGACCTCACGAATTTATTTGTATCCTGGGCCATAGCGGCTGTGGAAAATCAACTCTGCTCAATCTGGTTGCCGGTTTCCTGCAGCCGGATGGCGGCAGTATTACCGTAAATGGGGAGCCTATCGCCGGCCCTTCCAAATCGCGCTGCGTGGTGTTTCAGGATCATGCACTGTTCCCTTGGTACAAGGTGATTGACAATGTGGCATTTGGCCCATCCGTACAGGGAAAAAGCAAAACGGAGGCAAAGGAAATTGCCCGCAAATATTTGCGACTCGTTGGTCTTAACGATTACGCAGACAGCCACCCCGACCAGCTTTCCGGTGGTATGAAGCAGCGGGTAGGCATTGCCAGAGCGCTTGCCAGCGATCCTGATTACCTGCTGATGGATGAACCGTTTGGGGCACTCGACGTTCTGACCCGGGAAATGATGCAGCGGGAGCTGTTGCGTATCTGGCTGGAACTAAAACCCTCCGTGCTTTTCATTACTCATAGCATAGCAGAGGCGGTTCATCTAGCCGATCGGATTCTGGTCATGAAGAATGGCAAGGTTGCCGCTTCCTTCTCCGTATCGCTGGAGCGCCCCCGTTCCGCCGATCAACCCGAGTTCGCCGAACTCGTACATGATATACAAGCATTACTGACATTAGATTAGAGGAGGGGTTTTTATGAGCAAACCAGCGTCTTCCCTGCCCTCCCCCGTTAAGGTTGGAACCGAGCAGGGGACCCGCTTGTCCACCAGGACGCAGCGGTGGAATTTTCGAGACCGGGCTGGTCTGATTCCTATCAGCGTTTTCTTCCTGCTATGGGAAGCCATCAGCCGTCTCAATGAAAGCTGGGAGCTGTTCAATCCCAACTTTCTCCCCGCTCCTACCGCCATCCTGCGGGAAATGTGGGCACTTGCCAAAACGGGTGTGATCTACGAGAGCATAATGTCCAGCACAGTTCGTATCCTGATCGGCTTTACCCTCGGTCTGGTTCTGGCCGTTATCGTCGGCGTATGTATGAACAAATTCCGTGCGGTAGAGTATTGGCTTAGCCCGGTACTGAACCTGCTAGGACCGATCCCCAGCCTGGCTCTGTTGCCAATCTTCATAATCTGGTTTGGCATCGGTGAGTTTCCCAAGGTGCTTTTGATTACATGGACCACCTTTATCCCGGTGCTCACTAATACTCTTGACGGGTTGAAATCTGTCAATCCAACGCTGATCCGTTCCGCCTTGTGCCTCGGGGCCAAGGAAAGGCATGTTTTCTGGAAAGTGATATTCCCGTCAGCCATTCCGAGTATTTTCGTAGGTGCGCAAGTCAGCTTGGGATTAGGCTTCTCCTCCCTGATCGTCTCTGAAATGATGGGGGCCAAGTCGGGGTTAGGATACATTATCGTCGATGCCCGAAACTATTTCAAAATGAGCAATATGTTCGTTGCTATAGTATTAATCGGATTGGAGTTCAGCATCATGTCCTATCTTCTGAAGCTATTGGAGAAGAAGACGGTCACCTGGAGAAAAAATGGCGTTCGCAGCGCCATTGAAAAATAAAAGGAGGTCTCACAATGAAAATTCGCCTTTCTAAATTAAGCACCACAATGATTTTGCTTCTCCTGATTCTGACTACCGCATGCAGCTCAGGCAACAATGCTGCCGCACCATCCTCTGCTAGCAATTCCTCCACGAAAACGGAAACCGGAGCGGCTGATAACGATGCGGCTGGCGAAAGCGGCGCTATCGAGACTAAAAGCTTCACGCTGGTTGGCGTGAGGGATGCCCAAATCTCCTCCCAACAAATTATTGCCGACAAATTGGGTTATTTCAAGGATGAGGGACTCGACGTCACCAGTCAGCTTATCGAAAGCGGCCCGGACATCGCTCCGATGGTAGCAGGAGGCAGTGCACCGATTAGTATTCAAACCAACTTTATGGACATCATTCTGACTTCCAGCGGTGTAGATGTAAAAATTGTAGCTCCTCTGGCGCAAATCGCCGGAACACAGGCGGTCGTTGGCGGTAAAAATCTGAATCTCGCCAGTGCCAAGGATTTGGAAGGCAAAACGATCGGTGTTCCTAGCGGAGCTGACGTCGTCATCGCTATCGACAACATGGGAAAAGAACTCGGTGTGGATGTAGACAAGATCAAATACGTCAACCTTTCTCCCTCTGACGCCGTCGTTGCACTGGAAAAAGGCGATGTAGACGCGATAGCAGCATGGGAACCGTTTATTACTAAAGGAATTCAAGGCGGTGGCAAGTTCCTGTTTAGCGGGACAAAAAGCGAGCTTCCCGACAATTCAGGGGATGTCAACTGGATGAGCGTGCACACCACCATTCAAGTCACCGACAGTTTTCTGGAGAAAAACCCGAATACCATTAAAGCGGTTCTTAGAGCCTTGCAGAAAGCTACGGATTACATTAACAACAATCGGGAAGAAGCGATCAAAATTCTTGCACCTGAGCTTCATCTCAGTGAAGAGGAACTAACTGAAATCATGAACCGCAATGTATACAGCATGGAAGTGAATGACAATTACGTAGACGACAGCAACGGCACGGCCGTAGGAGAATACCTGAAAAGTGTAGGCAATATCAAGGAATTGCAAGACCCTAAGAGCTATCACGATCTGAGTCTGCTCAAGGAAGTGGCTCCTGATCTCATCAAGGCCGAGTTTAAATAAAAGTCGATTTTGGAGGAACTCTCATGACAACACATTATGATACCGTGATTCATGGTGGCCGGGTCGTATTATTTGATCGTGTACAACAACTGGACATTGGTATTAAGGGCGGCGTTATTGCCGCCCTTGGCATAGACGGGCTTGTGTCGGCGGAAGAGAAGATCGACGCCTCCGGACTAGTGGTTGTGCCCGGGATGATTGACGCTCATGTGCATTTGAATGAGCCGGGCCTCCCAGATTGGGAAGGTATTCCTTCCGGGACAGCGGCGCTGGCCGCGGGAGGTTGCACGACATGCATTGATATGCCGCTGAACGGGCTGCCTCCCACAACGACGGTCGCTGCTCTTAAGACCAAGCGCGGTTTGTTCGAGGGACGTTCCTATACCGATTATGCTTTTTGGGGAGGGCTCGTCCCTGGTAATCTGGCTCAGCTGGAGCCGCTCGCCGCGGAGGGGGTAGCTGGATTTAAAGCGTTTATGTCCGCTGCCGGAGGCAAGCAGGAGGGGGCTTTCCGTGAGGTGGATGATCTTACTCTCTACGAAGGTATGAAGGAGATTGCCCGGCTCGGCAAAATATTGGCTTTACATTCGGAAAGCGAGCAAATTGTGGCCGCTCTCAGCGCCGATAAACGGCGCAACGGTCAGCTTTCCGCCCGCGATTATCTGGAGTCCAGACCGGTTTATGCGGAGGTGGAGGCCGTGAAGCGAGCGCTCTTCTATTCTCGGCTTACGGGCTGTTCCCTTCACTTTGTGCATATCAGCTGCCCGGAAGCTGTGGAGCACATTTGGCAGGCTAGGCGTGAAGGACAGAATGTGACCTTGGAAAGCTGTCCCCATTATTTGGTGTTGACGGAGGATGCTCTGGACGAAATCGGTCCGCTGGCAAAATGTGCGCCTCCCCTTCGCTCGGAAGGAGAAAGAGAAGGGCTCTGGGATGCGATCGGACGTGGACATATCGACATGATTACATCTGACCATTCTCCTTGTCCGCCGGAGTTAAAAACTTCGTCCGACTGGTTCGAAATTTGGGGCGGGATATCCGGTGCTCAGAGCTCCATGGAGCTGCTGCTTGATGAAGGATATAATCGACGCGGTCTAGCCCTTCCGCTGCTGTGCCGGATGCTGTCTACTAATCCGGCGAGACGTTTCGGTTTATCCGCCAAGGGCGAGATTGCCCAGGGACGTGATGCGGATCTGGCGCTGGTGGATTTCACCTCATATCGTCTTGAGCGGGAGCACCTGCTGGACCGCCATAAGCAGAATCCATATGTTGGCCGAGAGATAGGCTGCCGGGTGAAGTACACTTTACTGCGTGGGGAAACTGTCTACAATGCCGCGAACAAAATGACTAGTTTGGCTGGTGGATGCCATGCTTACAGTTCGGCTGGTATGGTCAGGAAATAACGTATGCACGTTGGGGCACAATTGTATGTTTCAGAGCAATGCAGATTAAATAGAGAGAGAAGGACTCAGGATGAATAAAATCTGCGAGACACACCTGAATTTTGATTCTTCCTGTTTTAGGATTGGTATCGAGCAGGCCGTTGATTGGCTGGCCCGGTATGGCAGCGACCCTGCCGGCGGCATTACAAGGCTGCTCTATTCCTCATCCTGGCAGGAAGCTCAGACAGCTTTGGCCCAACGAATGAAGGCGTCAGGATTGAAAACGCAATATGACGACTGTGGAAATCTATACGGCAGGCTAGAGGGCGGTGGTTTGGCGAAGGAGGTTATTTTAACTGGCTCCCATGTTGACACCGTGCAAAATGGAGGTAAATACGACGGAGCCTACGGCATACTAGCCGGCCTGATTGCGCTTGAATTTCTTTTCGAGCATTTCGGCACGCCGCTGCGTACGCTTGAGGTCGTCTCTTTGTGCGAAGAAGAAGGCAGTCGCTTCCCGCTCACCTACTGGGGCTCGGGAAATCTGACTGGTCGGTATTCTACGACTGCTCCTCCTGACATTAAGGACGAAAACGGGATCACGCTGCAATCGGCAATGCATGCCGCCGGGTTTGGCCAGGGAGCCTTCACTTCGCCAAAGCGTACGGATATTTCCCGATTCATCGAGCTGCATATCGAGCAGGGCTTTGTGCTGGAAAAAGAACAGGCAAGCATCGGCATCGTGGAAGGCATCGTTGGGCAACGCCGATATACGGTACTCGTCAAGGGCTTTGCCAATCATGCCGGGACCACGCCGATGAAATATCGCAGCGACGCATTGCTGGGCGCTTGCGAAATGATCGAATGTATCGAGCATATGTCTTCGTCTCGCAGCGATCCCTTCGTCTCTACGGTAGGGCAGTTTCACGTCAAGCCGAATTCATCCAATGTCATTCCCGGTGAAGTAGCTTTCACCATTGATATCAGAGATGCGAATGCGGGCAATTTGCAGGATTTCAGTGCGGAATTTCAGGAGTCGTTTTCCGGGATTGCGGCGCGGCGTGGACTCACGGTGGACATCGACGAATGGATGAACATGGCTCCCGTATTCATGAACGCGAGTATGAATCAAACCTTGGCCTCAATCTGCCAAAGACGGAATCTATCGTACCGCTCCATGTACAGCGGCGCCGGGCATGATGCACAGGTCATCGGGAGCGCTTGCCCGACAACGATGCTGTTCGTTCCCAGCCGAGGCGGCGTTAGCCACTCCCCCAAGGAGTATAGCGATGCGGAGGATCTGGCCAAAGGCATCGCTGTATTGGCTGAATGGTTGTATATATACGGTTATACCGATTTCAATTAAATTGCCTGGAGGTTGCTTACTATGAGTTATCCGAATGATTTGCTGTCTTCTCGTGCTGTCGTAAAACCCGGTTTATATGCCGTCATTCCGGCAACCGGTCTGGTTAATAACGTTATCCCCGGAATCGAGAGCTGCAAGATTAGCATTGTGGCTTCGCCCAAAATGGGGGCGGGTTTCGTTCAATATGTAGTAAATGCTAAGTCAGGGGGCAAAACCACCCGCGCTTGGGCCAAGGAGCCGGGCATCGAAGCTTTTGTGTATTGCGCGGAAGGCGGCTGCCGGGTGTCCGTGGATGGTGAGACGCAAGAGTTTGAGGCCGGCGGCTACGTTTATGCTCCGCCTGGCAGAGGGATAGAATTCGATGACTGTAAGGACGGCACTGTTCTGCTGTTGTATAAACAAGTGTACGTTCCGCTGACAGATTATGATTCCAAAGCTTATTTTGGCAACAGCAACGATATTCCGTACCGGATTTATGACGATATGGAAAATGTATTTATCAAGGATTTGCTTCCCATGGAGCAAGGCTTCGACATGAACATGCATATACTGTCCTTTGCCCCTGGCGGCTGTCATCCTTTTGTAGAAACTCACGTACAGGAGCATGGCGCGTATGTGCTTGAAGGCGAAGGTGTATATTATCTGGATGACCGATGGATGACAATCAGAAAAGACGATTTTATCTGGTTCGGCCCGTATGTGCCCCAAGCCGCCTATGGAGTTGGACGGGGGCCTTTCACCTACATTTATTCCAAGGATTGTAACCGTGACGTTCTTCTTTGACCGACTGACCCCAAAGACGCCAACCCTGTGCATTAAAGGAGGTATAATATTATGAATATTGTAGCATTGGAGCCGCTGGGCATCCCGGAATCCGAGATGATCACACTGGCAGATAAGTTAACCGAGGAGGGACATTCCTTTATCGGTTATCCCGATCGGATCGAGGATACTAGGGAACTAATCAACAGAGCTTCCGCAGCAGATATCGTGCTGTTGACCAACCTGCCGTTTCGCAGGGAGGTCATAGCTCAATGTCCCAATCTGAAGCTCATTGCTGTAGCTTTTACAGGTGTGGATCACATAGATATGGAATATTGCCATGAACGCGGCATTACTGTCTGCAATGCGGCAGGTTATTCTACCCATGCCGTAGCCGAGCTGGTTTTTGGTCTGGCCATTTCAGTGCTGCGCAGGATCGTTCCTTGCGATCTGGCGACAAAAACCGGAAAGACGTCAAAAGGTTTACTTGGTTTCGAGCTGTACGGCAAAACCTTTGGCATTGTGGGTACGGGAGCGATTGGACTGACGGTGGGCAAAATCGCCAAAGCCTTTGGTTGCCGGGTGCTCGCATATAGCCGCTCCCGCAAGCGCGAGGCGGTGGATTGCGGGATTGAATATACCGAGCTTGACAGCTTACTCGCGCAAAGCGATATTGTTTCCCTTCATCTTCCGCTTCAGGAGAATACCCGGAATCTGATTCATAAGGAGCGCCTGGAGCAAATGAAACCTTCGGCCATTTTGATCAATACCGCCAGAGGACCTATTGTGGACAACGAGGCATTGGCTGCAGCTTTAAACAACGGACGTATTGCCGGTGCAGGAATCGATGTATTCGAGACGGAGCCCCCGATTGCCGAAGATCATCCATTGTTAAAGGCCTGCAACGCCGTGCTGACTCCTCATGTCGCCTTTGCCACTCACGAGGCTTTGCGGGTACGGGCAGAGATCGTGTTCACCAATATCGAGCAGTGGCTGAAGGGCGACCCGCAAAATGTAGTTAGCTGGAAAAAGGAGGGGAGCTCATGCTGACCCAATCTGCTTCGCCCGCACATATACAGCGTATCCTGGAGAAGCTGAATACTTTTAATTCCGACCAGACGGGGGGTACTACTCGTGTTCTTTTTACTCCGCCAGAATTGGAAGCGCGAAGCTATATCAAAAAGGAAATGATCGATCTGGGACTGTCGGTACGGGAAGACGCGATCGGCAATATTTTTGGAACGCTCGCCGGAACGGAGCCGGAGCTGCCTGCCGTCTGGACTGGCTCCCATATTGATACCGTGCTTCATGCCGGGATGTTTGACGGGATGGCGGGCGTGGTTGCAGGGCTGGAAGCGGTCAGAATGATACAGGCTTCAGGAGCTTCTTTTAAAAGAAATATAGAAGTGATCGTCTATACTTCGGAGGAGCCTACCCGTTTTGGACTGGGCTGTCTTGGCAGCAGGGCTATGGCCGGTGAATTGTCACTGGAGCAGGCTTACTCCTTGAAGGACGCAGACGGTAAATCACTGCCCGATGTGCTGGAGGAACTGGGGTACGATCTTACTCAATTTGCTGACATTGCTGTGCCTATGGGCAACGTGCATGGAGCGGTAGAGCTGCACATTGAACAGGGCGGGGTGCTGGAATCGCTGGATCTGCCCGTAGGAATTGTGTATACGATCGCCGCTCCGACCAATTTTCTGGTGACGGTCTCTGGACAGCAGCGTCATGCGGGCAGCACCCCGATGCATCTGCGGCATGATGCCTTTTTAGCCTGCTGCGAGCTGTCGTTGAAGCTGGAGCAGCTTGCAAAGGACTCCTCTAGTCCAGATACGGTGGCCACGGTAGGTAAAGTAGAGGTGCTGCCGGGGGCTGCCAACGTTATTTCTGGCGATGTTCAATTTACCGTTGATATTAGGGACAGCAATTATGAAACCAAGCGCAGCCTTGTAGAGGAAATGCGGCAGTTTGTTCACGCCGTCGAGGTCAGCCGGGGTGTGAAGATCACGGTGGAGCAGATCAATGACGATTTGCCAACAAGGTCTGATGAGCACATCATCACTTTACTGGAGCAAGCCTGTCGGGAAAAGCGTATACCTTACCACAAAATGATCAGTGGTGCTTTTCACGATTCTATGCTGGTGGGGAGGTTTGCCCCGATTGCCATGATCTTTGTACCCAGCAAGGATGGCATCAGCCACAGCCCCGAGGAATATACCGATTACGGCGATATCGCTCTCGGAACTGATATTTTGGCGGAAACGCTGCTGCAAATGGCACAGGATTAATCCCCCGGCTTTCACTAATCATAGTAACATCTGCATTTTCTGTGTCGTTTGATGGCGATCATCAAGCAGGAATTGCAGATGTTTTTTTATGTTTTCATATATGGTGCAGCCTCATTTTCTGTTTTGAGCAGGAAATGTTAAGCTGAAAATAGTAAATTATTATTATAAGGAGGCGTAAGTAATGACAAGAGAAGAACTTATTGCACAGCTGGATGCTTGGCATGAAGAGGACGAATTCCAGCAAATCGTGGATGAAATCAATCTAATTCCTACATCGTTCATTGATGATGAATTGGCTGTTCATTTGGGAAGAGCTCTCAACAACCTGGGGCGTTACAAGGAAGCGCTTAAGTGGTTTTTGAAAATTGACGAAGAGGGTAGAAATAACCCGCTCTGGCATTTCCGCGTAGGTTATGCGTATTATTATCTCGATCAGAATGAGGAAGCAGCACAAGAATTCGAAATTGCGCATCAAATGGACCCGGAGGACGAAGATACGTTGACGTTTCTGGAATGGAGCCGGAATGAGGCTGCCGCCCAGCCGGAGGATAATTAAATGCTGGTGGAGAGACAAGATACCAGGAAAAGCATGTAAAAATGCAGTTTTATAAAAATAGCCATAAAAGGATGAACAAAAGCCTGCAAAACTGCAGGATTATTGTTCAGAATAGACTAGTTTAAAGAGAATCCTTAGAGAAAGCCTGCGCATTTGCAGCAATTTAGGCATTTAGAGGCTTTACATAAACAAAGCCTGCACATTTGCAGGAATTTCAGGAA
>RCUF01000504.1_pt1 | contig 11275 bp, 9 predicted proteins | sample 2166311 | NCBI WGS metagenome assembly RCUF01 (sample SAMN09932608, study PRJNA488358) | compost metagenome | feature: garden; material: soil; isolation source: compost soil in 4-hydroxybenzonitrile-enriched culture | place: Germany: Experimental Botanical Garden Goettingen | collected 2016-01-27
GTTTTATGTAATATGAGGCGCCTGATCGACGCCTTGAGCCCATTCACAAAGCATAATTGAACGTTTGAGGCCGTCCTTCACTATCATGTAGCTCGAAGCGCAGTTCACCGTCATTTTTGTTCTGACCGATAAACTTAATACCATCTTCCCTGAATCCGTTCAGTTGCTCAGGAGTTAATTGAAGCAACTCATACACCAACAATGACTGGTGGGTTTTAAGATTAAATAATATTAAAAAGCCCTCATCATTCGATCTGGCAAGAATAAACCCCTCGCCCATGCCTTCCACCGCAAAGCTGTCCTTCAAACGACCGGAAAGCTTCCCCATATTCCATGTTTCTTTTACAGAACCATTAGCGTCAATCAGACGAACGGTCTGTCCATCGTTCATGACTGCTTTACCATTATAAAGCTTGATATTGTCGGCATTAAAATTCCAATAATGAGCCTTTGCCTGACGAAGTACCTTTCCTTTCTGGACGAACAGCGTATAAAAATCGGCATTAATCATGGGCTCGCCATACGCTTGCCATACCGTAACCAAATCTGCATCCTCCGTAACCTTGGTTGAAATGATTTTCGTCATGCCAAAATAATCTTCTTTCAATTTAATATTTGTTGGACTGAACGCACAGATACGGCCGCCATCCTCTTTACGGTACAATACTCCGCTGCTTGCTTCCAGCAAATAGCCTTTGCTTTCCTCCGATTCCCCAACCAACTGAGGATAGCTTATGCTAGCCATTCGTTCGTTTTTCTTCCATTCGAGCTTGCCTCCGACCACATCACTGATAAATGCCAGAGGAACATAAAGCGTTCCACGAATGCTACTGGCTGAAACGTCGTAAGTAACCTTCCTGCTATGTACAAAACCTATATTGGAGTTAGCCTTTATTCGACCGGAACCCAGACTGGCTATACCATTGGTGAGTGTAAGCGTCTGTGTTTTGGGGTCATAGTCCGTGACTATTCCTGGCAGAGCAGCATCTGTAATAGGAATCATGACCTGTCCCTTGTTAATGAATGACTCTCCTTTGGGAAACGACATTATATTTCCGTTAAAATAAACACGGACACTTGGGGTTTCCTGACCTTGCTTTATAGATGCAGAAGTTCCCGCTGCCTGAGCAAGCTCTCCATCGTTCAGTCCGTTTGCCACACTTGCCAATAAAACAAATGTAACTATTATCCGCTTGGCAGGCTTATACCGTTTGACATTTTGAAGCTGGATCATGCTTGAACTCCTCCTTATAGACCAAATTCGTTTCAGCCGAACCCGTTTCGTTCTTCCTAAAATTCGCCGGACAGGTGTTAAAATCCTCTAAAAAAAGACCCTGCTACCTGCGCAGAGTCCTTGCTTGTACCATATCCTATTTTCAAGCTTGTCGTACTACTCTCGCTCTGCGATTAACCAAATAAATGCTAAGCCCGATTAAGATCAACCCGATAAGCAGGAAAGCCGTAATCGCTTCGCCCAGCACCAACGAGCTGACAAATACTGAAATCACAGGCACCAAAAACGTATAGGAAGCGACCTTACTGGCATCCCCCGAATTGACCAGCGTGAAATACAGCAGCCAGGATAGTGAAATTCCCAGCACCGTGCCAAATATTAGCCCTGACACATACGGGACATTCCATACGATATCTGACCAGCTTTCCGTCACCGTTCCAGCTCCCGTCAGCACGATGCCTCCCAGTGTACATTGAAATGCAACCAGCCACAGCGAATCCACACGCTGGTTTACCTTTTTCACATATACCGTTCCCAATGCCCAGCTCACGGCTGTAATAATGGCGATGATTACACCTGCCACAGCCACATGCCCTGAAAATCCGCCCACACTGACAGCTGCAACACCCAAAAATCCGATGATCAATCCAATCACCTTGAGTCTGGACATCGCTTCTCCCAGCCACATCCATGCAAAAATACCGACCAGCACAGGCTGGAGATATACCAGCACAGAAAACAAGCCGGAGGGGACGTACATCAGTCCCACTGTTTGCAGGCCATAAAACAGTACCACGTTAAAAATACCTGAAATAGCATACACCCGCCAATTTTCTTTCCAACGAATGCGATTCCATCTCGGTACTAAAATCACTCCCAATAGCAGACCGCCCAGCAGTGTACGTAGTCCTGCAAACAATAGTGGAGGTGTGAATTCCAATGCAACTTTATAAATGGGCCAAGAAATGCCCCACAATACAACCAGTAGCGCGATCATCATCATCCGCTTGGCTGTCGTTAACTCTCCCATGACGCTATCGCTCCTCTATGAAAAAAATCACTAGACTTTATATACTACGCCTGCAGAACAACTTTATCAAACAAAAAATATGTATTGGAAAGCTCCACCTTTCATGCCCGCTTGTTCATCGAGGTATGTCTTCAGACAGAGGAATCCAGTCATTTGCCTATGTTACAATATACCAAAAAGACTTATAAAGCTTATAAGGATAGGAGGTTGTCTGCACTTGATTTATATCATCAAATTTTTGTACAGCTTTGTGCTCCCTCCCGGTTTGTTCATCCTAGTGATGGCAGGGCTCGTGATCTGGCTATGGAAAAGGGCACGTATACCTGCGGTCGTACTGCTTCTTGTCACATTGCTGCTGTATATTTCCTCGACCAATCTGGCTGGAGATTTGTTAATCAGTAGCCTGGAAAAACAGTACCCACAACCCCGTACCGTTCAAGGCGATGTCATTGTCGTGCTTGGGGGCGGAGCCACACAGGGAACCCCCGACATCAATGGACAAGGCAATCTGCTAGGATCTGCGGCTAATCGACTGCTCACTGCGGCGCGACTGCACGAAGCAACAGGCTTACCCATTCTTTTCTCCGGCGGGCAAGTGTTTGGAGACAGTGGTAATGAAGCGAATATTGCGCAAAGGCAGCTACTAGGACTCGGTATTCCGGCAAAGGATATCCTGATCGAAAACCGTTCTTTGAACACACAGCAAAATGCCGTATATACATCGCAAATTTTAAAAAAACATCAACTCACTAGACCTGTTCTGGTGACCTCCGCTTTCCATATGCCACGTGCTGCACTGGAATTTCAGCGTGCAGGCATGCAGATCATAGCTTATCCTACCGACTATCTAGCAAGTGAAAAGCTGTCACTGTATGCTGGCAAGCTTTCGCCGTCTGCTGGGGCCATGTCTACAACCGGAACAGCCCTCAAGGAATACCTAGGAATTCTTGCATTAAAGCTTAAATAATGTGATGTCTAATCGTATAGCGGCACATAGCACAAACAAGCGTCTTGCGCTCGCAGGTATAAGCCTGTAAGCTAGCAAGGCGCTTGATCTACCCTTACATATTCTAATCCAAGAAAATATCTGATATTTGTTCTTCCGATATGACCTTAAAGCCTTCCTTTTTTAACAAAGCCGAGGTTACCCCGTTACCTGCTATTTTACGATTTTCGAATGACCCATTATATATTGCTGCTGATCCGCAGGACGGGCTGTTTTCTTTTAAAACAACAAGTGTTGCGTTAACCTCTCTGGCTATATTCAAGGCTTCATATGCACCTCTAATGTACATATCGCTAACATCGTTGCCTGAGAACTCGACCACCTTAGCTGTGCCGTTCAGCACATCCTCGCCTGTCCCTCCAACAATCTCAGCAGGCTCTCTCGGAGTCACAAAGCCCCCCAAAAGCTCAGGACAGATCGTCACAGCTTTCTTTTCCTCTACCAACTTCTGAATATGTACATCCAGGCTATCCGTCCCGTTATATCGTACCTTCATGCCCGCTAAACACGAACTTACCAGAATCATTAGTTCCACCTCATATCCATTGCATTCACTATTAAGTAGTTAAAGTATAAACAAATTTTCTAGTAGAGTCATCGTACGAAAATTTTGACTCGCCACTACGTCCGCGTTCCGTAAGGATATTCTTCCAGCTGATGACATAATCGTAATCATGATCCTGCACTCTACCATACCCTACTGTACTCTGTTCGAAATACAAATAATGAGAAAAAGGCCCTGATTAGGGCCTTCAAATACTGCGGAGTTCAACGTATCTCCTTTGTCGTTTACCCCTTCTGCTTGTAAAACTCATGGTACAACTTCATCAGCGCGCGCTTTTCAATTCGTGACTTCCTTATCAGTCCCTATAGGATCGCGGAGAGATACGTCTTTGCGTGTTTTTTTCAGGGAACGTAAATGCATCAGGATCTCATTTTCTATACAACGGGCTGCAAATGTTGCCAGCTTGGTGCCTTTCCCGGTCCGAAAGCTTTCAATGTATTCATCCAAAATAACCTGATAAAAACAAGCCTGAGGCGCATGTTGGGTTTTTATTTGTTAAGGTTCATCCTGCTCGCAAGTAAGATAAATTCACTCTTGCTATAAGTCGTAATTTAAGATATATTATTAATTAAATAATCAATTATTTAATTAATAAAGTTTAGTTTAAAGAGAGGGGAATACATTTGGCAAGACCCATCAATGAAGAAAAAAGACTGGAGCGGCGTAAACGTATCCTAGAAGAAGCTGTTGTCCTGTTCGCAGAAAGTGGATATTCTAATACCACAACGGCTATCATTGCGCAGAGTGTGGGAGTGACTCCTGGAACGATTTTTCAATATTTCCCCAGCAAAGAAGCTTTATACTACGCCGCTGTCCTTGAGCCGCTTGCTGATATTCAGGTGAAATCGCTTGCTTGTCTACAACAAGAGGGGACGCCGGGCGTATTGATTAAGAACATGGTGGCAGAACAATTCAACCATATCTACTTCTATATAAATGAATTGCGGCTTGTTCAATCTGTCTTAGGACAACGAATAAGATTCCCTGAACTTACACAGAAGGTCCTTGAAAGTATAAAGGTAATGACAGATGCGATCGAATGCGTCTATGCCAAGGGACAGTTAATAGGAGAATTCAACAAAAGCTTTTCTCCAGCAATGATCTCTCGTGCCTATATCTCTTTCTTAAATGGAGTGGGCTTAACTCTTGGAGAAAGTATTATTCATCATCCCGAGTGGGAAAATCTGAAGGGGCATGCCTTTTATTTGTTCGCCCCCATACAACCTAAAGAAAAACTGGAGGAGTCTGAATGAGTCAGGCATCATTACAACCCGAGCTGACATTTAACGTTCGTGTGAAAAAACGAAAGAAAATTTTATGGAGCCTAGGGATCGTGCTTTTGCTTGTAATGGCTCTTGTATTTTTTATATCTTATAAAGTAGTAGACACCTTGTTGCACCATCCTAGAGATACTAATGTCAGCTACGGATTGAATATCGATAAAACTCCCTACGAAGAGGTCGAGTTCAAGAGTTTGAAAAATGATAATACGATTAGAGGTTCCTTCTTTCCTGCAAGTGGTCTTTCTGGTAAAGCAAGCAATAAGACAATTATTGTCGTCCATGGATATACGAGCAATCGTTTAGTCAAAGGGCGGACCCAAAAGTTAGTAGAGCATTTCGTTCCGAAAGGCTACAATGTATTGGCATTTGACCTCAGCTCACAAGGTAAATCCGATGGTGATTTGATTACACTGGGCTTCAATGAAAAATACGATTTGCTAGGAGCTGTAAGCTATTTAAAATCCAGAGACCATACGGGTGATAAGATTGGAGTTATCGGCTTTTCGATGGGTGCTGCTACTTCTTTGCTAGCCGCAAGTGAAAGTGATGACATCAAAGCCGTAATTGCGGATAGTCCTTTTCGTAATGCTGGTCTATTTCTGAGAGAGGGTTTGCCCTTCTTTTCAGGTTTACCTGCGTTTCCATTTAGTTATACATCGACATGGATGGCAAATTGGGCCTTTAAGGTTGATCTTGATTCCATATCACCTATGGATGCGGTAAAAAAGATGCAAGACAAGCCAGTTATGCTCATTCATGGTACTGGAGATCAGCAAATTAGTTATAAAAATACAGAAATTATTTACGAGTCCTTAAAAGATAACCCAAAAGCAGAAGTATGGTACCCGCAAAATACGGAGCACATCGATGCCATCAACCATTACCCCACTGAGTATTTCAAAAGAGTAGATCGCTTTTTGGATGAGTATGTAGGAAAATAAATTCAATCCAAGAGAGCCAACTAGCGAAGGAGCTTGTCCTGACGAAGTATAAACACCCAATAATATCAAGCATTTTTAGCCTGTAGTGTAGAAAACCACTACAGGCTTATTTGCGTTTTAAATGAAAACACATAGCAAAATAGTTATTATTTAAGCGAAAAGGAGCAGTTGTTTTTATAAAATAGCGCCTCAAGCGGCTTCATATATCTCCTTATCCATTACCCCTTCTGCTTGTAAAACTCATGGTACAACTTCATCAGCGCGCGCTTTTCGATTCGTGACACGTATGAGCGCGAAATTCCCAGTTCTCGTGCAATTTCCCGCTGTGTTCGTTCTTCTCCTCCGGCTTCCAGGCCGAAGCGGCCAATCACCACTTCTTTTTCACGCTCATCTAAAATATCCAGGTTGCGATAGATTTTACTTTTCTCAATTTTGAGCTGTACTTTATCTACAATATCATCCGCCTCGGTGCCGAGGATATCAATCAAAGTAATCTCGTTGCCTTCCTTATCAGTCCCTATAGGATCGTGGAGAGATACGTCTTTGCGTGTTTTTTTTAGGGATCGTAAATGCATAAGAATTTCATTTTCTATACAACGGGCTGCAAATGTTGCCAGCTTGGTGCCTTTCCCAGTCTGAAAGCTTTCAATGGCCTTGATCAGTCCGATGGTACCGATGGATATAAGATCCTCCAAATCTTCGCCGGTGTTATCGAATTTTTTCACAATATGGGCCACCAGCCGTAGGTTATGTTCAATGAGTGTGTTACGGGAGTGTGCGTTGCCTTCGGCAAACAGCTTTAGGTGTCGAGCTTCCTCTTTCTCAGTCAATGGCTGCGGAAAGGCGTTGTTTTTCACGTAGGAAACGAGTAGCGTCAATTCCTTGATGAACAGAGCGATAGCGCTAAATAGTCCGGGCACGGATGACACCTCCTGAGGTAGTTGCGAACTTACCGGCCTTTGTTACTTACCGGGCTTGCGGTCTGTTTATTGTATGTAGGCAGGTGCCCATCCGTGCCTGTACTCCGAAAACTGCTCCGTAACAATTTGCCAGATACCTTCTGGAGCAACCTCCGATACTTAATTCGAAACGTAGAGATCTCTTCGACACAAATCAACGCACTCCATATAGCCAGAGGGAAACCCGGGATAGCTTTACATTATTCATCACTTGGTTTCCTCCTTTTCTTTCAGCAGAGTATTAACTTCTTTCTAAATATGACAATGGGAGTGGGGAATAGACCATTATATCTCCATCTTTATCTCGTTTTAAAACAATAGCAAACTCAGCACCATTACTTTCATCGCCTCAATTCAGAATCACATCTATTTTGTCGGTAAACACATTAAATCCACCTATTACAAAATCATTATATTCTTGGGAAGCCGTGTACTTCTCAAATAATTTTCTTTTATATTCCTCAACAGTACTAAAACAAACTTCCCAATCCAAAGGGAATATGCCGTCTCCCAAATAATAAGTGTATATTTTCATATTCTATCCATTTCCATTCTCGCACCTCAATTAGTTATTTATATTCTAAACATGCAACTCCCCGCCCGCAAATGAGCTTGCTATTATGATGTTGGACCGCTTAAACACTAGTATGCATTCTATCATCAAGGAATATATTCATAGAGAGTTCCATATAAATGATATAAATCAACCTTTTCACCACATTCAAAAATTAAACTTAAGGAGGAATTTCAACATGGCAAAATTCAGTCAAAATCCAGACAACTATACTTTTTCCTTGGATCCTGTTGTTATAGCAGAGGAAAATGTTTCAACCAACGGGGATTCTAAAAATACTTTTCCGAAAAATGTTTTAGTCGATAATAATGTCTATTGGGAGAGCAGTTTAAGCGGTAAAGGTGGAGAAATCATCTTCAAATTAGATACAGGCAAGACGATCAATGATATTCTTTTAGCTCAGCCATCTTCTCGAGCTTTTATACTTTCATTTTCTTTTCACGGCTCTATTGACGGAGAAAATTGGTTTAGGTTAGGTGAAGTCGAAACTTTGCCAACCACTGCAAAAACAACTTATCAATTTAGTAATGAGATTCCTTTTTCATATTATAAAATAACTGTACTTTCATCCGGCTTGAGTAGTACAACCTCCTATTATGGTATACGATATATTCAGCTAAGAACCGCACTCATTAATGGTGTTCCTGCCTACAGAGCATCCAACATAAACCCCGCTATTGCAGAATAAGTTACTACACACAAAAAAGGGGCTGGCCAACGCCGCCCCTTGATTCATTCTATTTCATTTGAAGCATGTTATAAATCATCTCAGCCGCTTCCGCCCGTGTGACCTCCTGCTTGGCACGGAAGCTACCATCTGGATATCCTTGTACTAAATTAATCTCGGTTAGGCCAAGTACATCCTTTCTGGCCCACTCTACAATTTGAGAGGAATCCGAGTATGCACTGCTTTCTTGCTGTGGAGTAGCTTTGATAATGTTATTCACCATTTTAGCCGCCTGCTCACGGTTAATGATCCGATCTGGGCCAAATTCTCTATTACTAAACCCACGAGCGACCTGATCTTTAATCGCCGTTTTGAGCAGATCAACGTACCACGCCGATGGATTGATATCCTCGAAGCCTAAAGTCACATCCGTTTCGAGCGGTAATTTCAAGGAACGGACCAGCATAGAAGTGAACTCCATACGCGTCACAGGTCTGTTCGGCTCAAATAGCATGTGAGTTGTTCCCTTTACTACACCCAAATCGGCAAGCACATTTATTTTTTCTTTATTAAATACCCGTTCAATGTCGCTAAAATGATTTGGCTTCTTCTCAACGGTTGAATCTTCAATATACTCTGCTTCTAACGATTCCTTTACAACAGGCTGAATCAGTTTTACACTCTCCGCCCCTCCTGCTCCACCACCTGCGTCCACAGTATTACCCGTTGTTTTTCCATTCGCTTGTTTTGCCTCTGTGCGTTTTCCTTGACTATTTTCTGCCCATAGTTGAACTTTATACAATTGCTTCTCTTTAAGTTCTCTCCAGATATAGCTTCGTTCCTTACCACGATATAGTTCTACTCCTTCACTGGCGAGGACGAAAATATCATTCTCATGGTCTGACTCCCAATGGATGATAAACTCACTATTCGTTGTTTCTGTCTTCGAAAATGCAAACGCTGGAGACGGCAGCGTCTCGACCTGACCTTCTGTCTGCTTACCTTCACCACTTGTGTTCAATGGCTTGACGGTAATACGGTACAATGTAGAACTATCCAATCCATCTACTTTAAATTCATGGGAGGTCGTATGACCGATAAGCCCCCCGTTTTGGTAGACATTGTAAGCATCTGCACCCGGAGCTTCTTTCCACGTAACAACCAAATCGGTATCTGTTACTTCTTTCACAGTCAATCTATTGTCTGGTATTTGACCTGGCAAAGCGCGATACGTAAAGGGAGTTATATTACCTACCCCCGTTGTATTCACGGCCTGTATACCAAACGAGTAAATCATACCAGGCTGGATATTTGAAAGCTTAATATGGGCATCTCTGGTGTCAAAAACTTCCCCCGTATCTCTGCGGAATACAGTATATTGATAAGCGCTCTTGATTTCATCCCAGCTCAGCGAAATCTGGTCATCCTCAAGTTCTGTAACATTAACATTTTGTGCTTGAGGAGGAAGTGTTAGCAGCTTACCCAACGCTGGCTGGCTGAAACCACTACTGTTCCCACTGCTCACTTGAAAATCATAGTTTCTCCCACCTGTTAAACCAGATACAACTACATGTGGTTCCGTACTATAAAAATTTTGACCGTTGATCGTTACCTTATATTGAGTTGCCCCATCAACCGGGGCCCATATCAACGTGGCATCGTGCTCGCGAACATCTTCAGCTGCAAGTTGCACAGCTGAATCAGGTAGTGTTAATGCGTTGATAGATGTATCTCTACCTGTACCACTTCGATTGTAGGCTCGTATTTTAATATTGGCAGACCTACCCGCTGGCAAGTCCTCAAAAGTATAAGAATGGATACCACGCGCAACCCGCACCTTCGGTTCATCGTTAACATTCAAGATGTATCCTTCAGCCCCCTGCACATCCTGCCACGCAACACCGATAGCATACACATCCTTCGTCACACTGGATAATGTAGTTACTCGATCAGGTAAAGTGATGACTCCTAGATGGGCATAGTCTCCGAATCCTGTTGCATTTTCAGCGGAAACGTTATAACCATACTCTGTTCCTGCCTGAAGATCACTATCGGTAAATTCTGTATACACATCGTTATAAACCGAGACTTCGTCACGTTCTAGGGCGTAGTAGGTGGCAGTGATTACAGAATTCCACTTCAAATCGATTCCATCTTCTCTTACAGTTACATTCCGGAATCCGTTCGGGCTGTCTGGTAGGCTTAGAAAAGATACATGCTTTGCTGTACCCTCTCCAGTGTCATTAATAGCTGATACAGAAACATCGTAATATTGACCAGGCTTCATTCCCGTAATTGGATTATACACATCCTGTGTAACGGTATTCCTAAATATGATTTCTCCCGTACTTACGTCCGCTGCTGTAATGTTATATTTGTTAGCTGAGAAAACTGGCGTAAAATCAGCCATGATTTCTGTAGAATGACGAGAGACAGGTTGTAACTGGATATGATCAGGAGCATCAGGTAACGTTAATACATGGACTCGATTGGAATACGCATTGCCTCCTACATGATTACTAGAACGCACTTCATATTCGTATTGCCGTCCTCCTTGTAGCCCCCTAACTGTAAAAGAATTTGTTGGATGCGTAACATCCCAAACCTCATTAGTTGTTAGATTTCGGACTGTATAGACGTAACCATCAACAAGGCCCGACTGGAGAGTCCACTGCAAATCAGCTTCCGTATTTCGTACGGATGTCGCAGAGAGCACAACCGGTTGTGGCTGCTTTTGAATGCACAGAGCACTGCTAACTGTTTCATAAATATTACCCACCCTGTCTTTGACCTTGGCATGAACATACCATTCACCTTCATTTAAAAGATCCATCTGGATTGTTGTATCGGCTGCAGTATCCCAGTTTTCAGGTGAATCAGGGCTGTTCGTGATTTTATACTGCATTGTCGACGACTCAATCCCTGAATGCTGATCGGCATATCGTATCCTCACATGAATAGGGGTATCTTTCCATTCACGCGAATCCGGCGTCAGTTGGATCGTCGGTGGTTCCAA
>RCUF01000505.1_pt1 | contig 11272 bp, 12 predicted proteins | sample 2166311 | NCBI WGS metagenome assembly RCUF01 (sample SAMN09932608, study PRJNA488358) | compost metagenome | feature: garden; material: soil; isolation source: compost soil in 4-hydroxybenzonitrile-enriched culture | place: Germany: Experimental Botanical Garden Goettingen | collected 2016-01-27
TTAATCACTATGTCACTTCCTCATTCTATATAGGTGTAAATATTATCACAAATCCCGTGGTAACACCATTTAATAATCCTTGTCCCATGACTAAAACTCCCAACTTAGAAACTGTATGAGAAAAAGATGACTCTGATGAATACAGAGCCACCTTTTCATTTATGTTATCCATTTTTGTAATCCGTAATGCGGTAATACATCGTTTTATCCTTCAACTTACGGAAATGGGACCTTGCCGGATAAAGATTAGCCTCAATAATCCCGATACGTCCTTTCCGGTCTATTCCAATGTCCAGTCCATACATACGATGTCCCGGAAAAAAATTACTTAATCTCTTCGCGGAACGGATGGAAACACGATTAATATGGGACTCTAGGGCACTGGCAGACAGGTGCCGAACAGAAGATTGTTTTATGCCGGATTTAAAACTGAGTAAAGTTCCCTTACTCCGTGTATTGTTGGAAACAATATAACCTTTGCCTGCAACTTTGATAACCTTCCCTGTGACTACCCATACAGGTGAGCCGGTTCTCCGTTGAATGATGACTCTCATATCAAAAGGGCGTTTGTTGATGGTCGGACGGGTAATTCTGCGTTGAACCATATAACTGGCGTTCCCGATTTTTCTTCTAATATAATGATACGTATTGGTTCTACCCCTTACTAAAACTCTTTTATTCTCGTAATGTACGATGTACTTATGGTTTCCTAACCAGGAGACCTGGAAGATCCCCCGTCCACGACTCCCCCACACCGGTTTCACAATAACATGCACGTACTTGGAGAGAAGTTTCGAGAAATTATGCCTATCCAGGAGCCTCGTCTCGGGGACATAAGACCTCAGAGACGCATACCTTCTCAATAACAAATATTTGTACCACTTATCTTTTGCTCCTGATGCCATGGGAACTCCACCTTTCTCATCCGCATTTTATGCTACTGAGATAGCCTTCAAGCAATTCCAAAAATAACTCCATTTCCTTATACGTAATATCACCTATATTGGCAATCCGGAACGTATTTAGCTTCTCTAGCTTGCCGGGATAAATCATCATGCCTTTGCTATAAAAATAATCATGCATAGATTGAAAATCATAACCTGCACAATGAGGCTCAAGAATGGAAGTAATGATCTTGGAATGATGCTCTTCGGGAATGATATAGGTTAGGCCTAACCGGGCTAACCCGTTAATTAAGGTTTTCCAGGATGTCGCGTACCTTTCGTACCTTTTATCCACCCCTTCCTGCTTTAATTCCTCAATCGCTTGTCTAAGCGCATATAAGGTTTGGACTGGGGGAGTAAACCGCATCTGCCCATGTTCCACAAAGTAGTTATATTGAGCATACAAATTCAAATAATAGCTTCTTGGTTTCTGGCCTTTCAAATTCTCCAATTTGCTTTTTTCGGCGATCACAAACGAAACCCCGGCCATTCCCTGTAAGTTTTTGTTGGAGCTTGCCGCCAGGTAGGCAATGTTCATTTCCTTCAATTGAATTGGAACGGCCGCAAATGAGCTCATGGCATCCACGATCATGTCGATTTGATATCTTTTGCACAATTCTCCGATATCCTTCACCTTGTTAAGCAGGCCAGTTGTCGTCTCATGATGTACGACGGCCAGATGGGAGACAGTGCGTTCGGAAGATTGGATAAACCTTTCTAATTCAGCCAAATCAATCGCATCATCGGGGGGACTTTTGAATTCAAGATAATCTACCCCATAAACCTTCGCTATCTCGCACATCCGTTTTCCATAGGCCCCATTGCTGACAATGATTACTGCATCGTGATTCGGGACCGAACTGATGATGGATTCCACCGCTGCAGTACCTGATCCGCCAAACAATACGGTCGCATAATCATCCGGGTCAGCAACCAACCGGGTCAGTTCTGTAGAAATGTACTCCATGATTTGGCCAAACTCGGCTTCACGAGGACAAATATCCGGAACCACCTGTGAACATTTCACACTTTCTGTAGTCGTTGCCGGCCCAGGGGTTAGCAAAATGTTTTTCTTGACGACAGAACTCATGAACCACCCACTTCCTTGCCCTTCAAAGGATCGTTATGAATAAAACGCTGCAGACGTTCTTTTACTTCGTGAGGCTTCATATGCGGACGAGCAAGCTGATCCTTAGAATCTTTGGATATTTTCAGACACAAAAACGTAAGTTCTCTATTCATTTTCCATTCTTGTAAAAAGACTTTTAGTTCCTCGAGACTGTGAACAAGAATCGACTTTGTATACCCACAGGAAGCAGCAATATCTATAAAATCAATATTATGCGATACCGTACTTTGCCCGCCTGTTGATTCATGGGCATTATTATCTAGCATGATATGAATCATATTGGCCGTATGGTAGTACCCGTTGGTTGCCAGGCTCCCCATACGCATCAGCAGAGATCCGTCTCCGTCAATCACGACAATATTTTTGCTTGGTTGGCTCAGAGCTAACCCCAGTCCAAAAGAACCGATGCACCCCATAGAACCTACCATGTACAGGTTGTTATCTGCATCTTCAATTTCATATAGTTCGCGCCCAGTTTTACCAGTTGTTGCGAGCTGGACGGTATGGCTGTCTTTCATGGAGTTAATCGCACATAATGCATCATAGCGCGTAGGCATTTGATGATTCGCACGACCATGCTGCCGGATCTGATTTAAATGGATGGAGGTTTGCTGTTTTTTCAATGGCTCTTTGTCGAACGTGCCTTTTTTAACGACAAAAAAGAACGGGCGATTCCGGGCAATTTGCTCATTAGCCTGGATCAATTGATTTTTTACCTCCTCTAAATCCTTGGAGAGATACTGCCATTCCACATCCATCAAATCCAGCATTTGCGTTGTAATCTGGCCCATCAGTTCATGCTGAGGCTCGTCAGGTATCCCCGGTTCTCCGCGCAGACTGACAAATCCAAGCAGAGGAATACGAAAAGGGTAAGTAAGGGAGGTCAATGGCGAAACAGCGTTGGTCAGCCCCGAATTTTGCATAAGGACTACCGATTTCTTCCCCCCTATATAAGCTCCGGATGCAATGGCGACCGCATCCCCTTCGTTAGCCGCTGCAACATAATCGCATTCGTTTATGGCATAATTGATCAAGCTTTTCAAGAAGGAGCATGGAACACCGCTGAAAAAGGTAAATCCTAATTTTTTCAGCTCTTCTCCTAACAATTTCGTGTCCATTATACGCGCTCACCCGAATCCGGTTCTGACGATGGAAGATATTTCTTTTCCGCAGCTTGCAGCTCTTCGACCCCTTGAAGCCGGAATACTTCTTCGAGGGTTGCGACTTCCTTTTCGACATGAACAAGGCTTTCATCCCGATAAATTCGGCCAGATAATTGTTTCATGGCTTGAATGGACGCTCTCAAATTATGGTTTGCCCAAATCACAAGGCTAATCCCCATCTCCTGAAACCTGATGGTTGGAGTCGTATAGTATTTGGTAGGCACGATCACTACTGGCAATCTTCCAGCCCATTCTTTCATGAACGCTTCAATCTCTGCGGCATCCGATCTTTTGCTGTGTATAAATACGGCATCGGCTCCTGCCTTTCGATATGCCTCCGCCCGCTGCAGCGCCACTTTAAGCCCACTCCCGGTAATAAATGCCTCTACTCTGGCCACCACCGTAAAATCCGTGTCCGTCTGCGTATCTTTCATCGCTTTAATTTTCCCGGAAAACTCTTCGATATCAGCCAAAGTCTGCTCTTGACCGTTAATGAAAGAATTCGTTTTGGGGAACCGCTTATCTTCGATACATACCCCCGCAATATGGCGCTGCTCCAGTTTCTTCACCAAGCGCCTTGCATTGTTGAAGTTGCCGTACCCCGTATCTCCGTCCAACAAAATCGGGATAGAGGTAGCGTCACTCATGAATTCCAAAACATCCAAAACCTGCGTCCAGGAGGCCTCATTGTTGTCCCTTACTCCCATCGCTGCAGAGATGGATAACCCACTGGCCCAAATTCCTTTAAATCCTGCCTCCTCCACAATTTTGGCTGACAGACCATTATGAGCCTCCATGATAAACTCTGGCTTTTGTGAATTGACCAAGTCTCTAAGTTGCTTTGTTTTTTTCATTGAAACTTTCTCCTTCTCCCCTAAAAATAACGTGCATGGAATCTACTTTCGAATAAGACTCTTGTTTCTCATGATGGTGTTGATCATAGTAGGATCGGGAAATTGAGTAAATAGCATATGTCCTGGGTGTGAATTGGCCTCGATAATCCAAATATGACCTTTTTTATCTATGGCAATATCAACCCCCAATTCGCGAACCGGATGCCGTTCATTGATCTTTTTGGCAATAATGATGGATAGTTTGGAGATTCTACGAAAATAGGCATCTGCTTTCGCGCGGTTGTGCTTAAAAAGGCTGAATAGCACTCGATGCAAGGATACTGCATGCCCTCCTTTAAGATAATTGGTAACATACTTATGAGGTGCCGCGACACGGGCAGCCACCCCGGAAATAACCCATTTCCCCCTTGGCTTCTGTAAATATATCCTGGTGTCAAAAATCGACCCGTGGTACTTAGCCAACCGAAGTCCTTTCTGTACCAAATACCGATGTCTGGATTTCCGGTATGACTTAATTGCTTTTAAGACAAAACGAGATCCAACAAACTTTCGACTTGAACCGCTACGAACCTCATATCCTTTTTTCAATCTCTTGACCCGGATGATCCCGCTGCCACCACTCCCGTGATTGGGTTTTATGAAGACCGATGAATAAGTATTCAGCATCCGCGAGGTCCTTGAATCCGTAAACCAGTGGGTTTCAGGTAAATGCGAACGCAAAACGGGATGTTGCAACATTTCTTTATGCTTTTTCATTTTTCCAATAGGCACTAGTCATCCCTCTTATCTTTTTGGGTTTTTGCGCATACAGTATGCATATGCATCCAGATCCCCTTCTGCGTGGGCCGCTACCTCTGCTAGAAACCAAGATTTATGTCACAAAAAGGCATGTCCCAGCTGTTATAAATACGCCCCCCTTGGAGACACCCTTTCGGACAGACTCGGGGTTCGGACCACAGAAAATAGGCTGTCACACACTGTACTTGAAATAAAACCCATTTTGACCGAAAATATAAAGGGTAATTATGTAATTAATTCAACTATTTTGTTAGGAGGAATATGTATCATGTCAAATATCTTTAATCGGAAGGTCAGGTTTAGCTTCTTACTCGTAGCCATCATTGCGTTCGTTATTCAAAATTCTACAGGAGACATTCATGTAGCCCGAGCTGCGGACAATGTAATTAATGCCAAGGATTTTGGCGTTAAAGCCAACTCGAATTCCTCACAGTCAAAGGAAATTCAGAATGCATTAAAGTATTTCTACGACCGAGGAATGGAGGGAACCGTCTATTTTCCAAAAGGAACATACTTGGTTGACGAATCTATTCGTTTATATGCCGGGGTTAGCCTGAACGGTGACGGAATGGGAAAAACGATTTTCAAAAAGACAGGGTCTAAAAGCCAATACGTCGTTGGCGATCCGATTCTACGAAACAATTCTGACCGACTAGACGTGAAGTTATCTAATCTCACCATTGATGCAGACCGTGCCAACCGTGAAGCCCGTGGCGAAAGTCAGGTAGGCGGTATTATTATGGAAATGGCCGTCTCTCACTTCACGCTGGATCACGTGGAAATTTGCGATACAACGATCGGAGCCCTTCTTCGCAGAACGAGAGATTCAGAGATTACCAACAGCCGCTTTGACCGAAATAATGGACATGCTATTGCCACCGGACACGAGAGCTTTCCGGCAGGCGAGTTCCGCAATGTCAAAATTACGAATAACCAGATTACCAATTCGGGCGGCGGCAGTGGAATCAATTTATCACGCGCAACCTACACGACAGTCACTGGGAACCAAATTATTAACAAGACCCATCAATCTGATGGATACGCAGGCATTCGCATCCCTAATAATGGTGCCAACAATACTGTAAACAATAATGTGATTGAAAATTACCCGCGCGGGATCTTTGTCCTGACTGGAGCAACAGGTAACAATGTATACGGAAATACTGTAAAAAATGCATCCCTGCAAGGTCTTTTGGTCCAATCGGATGGCAATACGTTTACCGACAACGAATTTATTCAAACCAATTCCTCACTTACTCCAGAGGCAGTCATTCGCCTTGCTGACGCAAACAACAACAAAGTTATTGGTAACGAGATGACCACATACTCCGGGTTCTCCAATATAGGAATACGGGTCACCGATTCCAACTCCAATGAAATTAAGGACAACATCACAGATACTAGAGGTAAATCAGTCAGTATTGAAGGCGGGCGTAATAACGTCAATACAGGCAACCGCAATCGGTAGAAATTTTATGAATTACCTACTATGCGAGTACGTCGGTTTCCGTTACAATATGTCAGTGTGATTCTGGCATCGGCAGATTGACGCGTACTTGAACATTATTGGAGGCTCCTATTTTTTTATGCAAAATGAATCTCATTCTAACGTAAAAATCATAACGGCCGATCCGAGTGCGATCGGCCTGTTTGGCTTGGCTATTGTAACGCTTGTGGCTTCATCCCAAAAGCTTGGCCTCACCGAAGGCTTAAGCTTCATCATCCCTTGGGCTATATTTCTCGGTGCTTTTGCGCAGCTGTTTGCCTCCATTCAGGATGCAAAACATAACAATACCTTCGGCATGACGGCATTTGGTGCTTACGCCTTCTTCTGGTTAGCCGTAGCTAGTAGCTGGATGATTAAAATGGGCGTATTCGGCTCAGAGCTGGCATCTGCTGTAGATGGCAAACAGCTCGGCTTTGCCTTTGCGGGCTATCTCATCTTTACGCTTTTCATGACCATTGGAGCGATGGAGACGCATAAGGTTCTATTCTTTATTTTTGTGTTGATTGATTTTCTGTTCCTCGGTCTTAGCTTTGATGCATTCGGCGTTGCACCAGAGATATTCCATACCATCGCCGCTTATGCTGAAATGGGCATTGGTCTACTCTCACTGTACGGTACAGGAGCTGCCGTTCTAAATGCTCATTTTGGCCGTACATTCCTGCCCGTTGGACGTCCTTTCGGCATTTTCAAGCCACGTCCTTAACTGTATATGTAAACCCACAAAGCCGCCTTTCGCGCCGATCCGCGTAAAGGACGGCTTTTGTTTTGGGATTAATATGCTATCTTAATTATTCAGCTTGCCAATTCGGCATCCGCTCTGCCGGATAACGAAGGCCTGCTGCCATTCCTTTTGGAATGATTGCGTTAATAGCTTCCATTTCCTGTGTGGTTAAAACAACATCGATGGAACCTGCATTTTCCTCTAAATACGTAACCCGCTTGGTTCCTGGAATCGGTACAATTCCCTCTTGCGCAAGCAGCCATGCCAACGCCAGTTGAGAAGGTTTGACCCCTTTTTGGGCAGCAAGGTCCCTAACATGCTGCACGAGATCCAGATTTTTCTGGAAATTCTCAGGTTGAAAACGTGGCACAGAGCGACGGAAATCATCTTCAGCAAAATCATCAAACTTCTGAATTTGCCCGCTCAAAAAACCGCGTCCAAGTGGACTGTAGGCCACAAATTCGATGCCCAGTTCCTTACACGTCGGTATAACTTCATCTTCTGCTTCCCTGCTCCATAAGGAGTATTCCGTTTGCAGGGCTGTAATCGGATGTACCTTGTGAGCGCGTCGAATGAGCCCAGGAGAAGCTTCGGACAGCCCCAAATAGCGGACTTTTCCCGCCTGAACCAGGTCACTCATCGCACCCACCGTTTCCTCAATAGGTACATTCGGATCGACACGGTGCTGGTAGTACAAATCAATCACATCTACTCCTAGTCTTTGCAGACTGCGGTCGCATGCCTCTTTTACATATTCGGGACGGCCACTTACACCCATAAATGCGCCATCTTCCCCACGCATAATAGAAAATTTAGTAGCTAACACCACTTCGTCACGGCGGCTCCGCAGAACTTGGCTAATCAGTTTTTCATTTTTCCCCACACCGTAGACATCGGCAGTATCCCAGAAGTTTATCCCTAGCTCCAGCGCACGATGAAGCGTTTTGATCGACTCCTGATCATTCAACTCACCGTAATATTCGGACATTCCCATGCAGCCCAGACCCAGTGCAGATACTTGAAGGTCACTGTTACCCAGTTGTTTCTTTTTCAATTTGTATCACTCCTCAATTGTCAGAATAGTCATCGCATTTCCTAATCACTACGTCACATTCCGTATGTTACTACTTAAAGTTAACTTGAAGTCAAGCATTGTCTTGTATATGCTATTTCAAAATTTTTTAGAAAAATTTGATTTCCGGGTTGTAAGAGGCAGCTGTAAATTTCCTATATATATGAGAAACGAATTATCGCGCGAGATTCGGTTTCAAAATAATCCAATTGGAGGTTTAACATGCCAGCAAACTACTCTTACACCAAAACGTCCGATGGTTTCCATGTTATCATCACGCCAGCTTCGAATATTCAAAATAAAAATATTCGAAGCCGGATCACACAGCAAACCGATTACGGGATTAATGGGGGCTTCTTTAACCCAATCAGCACAACAAAGGCGCCGACCGAGTGTTTGTCTATCGCGGTCACACCTAATAATACCCATGATACTAAGGCGAATGCCAAAGGGAATAGCCGTGGTACAGCATTTGTATACACGGAGAGCAACAAAACGAAAATAGGGATTACCCGTGCTTCAAGTGTGACGGATCTCAAAAAACAAATGGGGAGTTCGGTTGCGTATAAGTCTATTATTAGCGGCGGTAGCCTGTCGCTGAAGAAAGAGGAAGAAGCATGGCTTGAGGATTTAAAAGATATTGAAAAATTTGATTTGAACGGAACGTTGCGATACACCGATTCCACCGGGCGAACTGGCCTGGGCTTCAAGGTCGTAAATAATGTTTGGCAGGTCTACCTGGTTGTTCATGAAAATGCGACACTGAAACAACTTCGCAATTATTTTATTAAACAGGATTGCTTTGAAGCCATTCTTCTTGATGGTGGAGGCTCGTCCGGTATTCAAGTTAAAAACTCTGCAGGCACTATGGTTAAGTATGAGCAAACACGTTATATCTACAACATGGTAAAACTCATTAATATCACCTAAGCCTTATGATATAACGTGCTTGTATAGGAGTAAGGAGGCCTTACCGGCCTCCTCTATAAATCATCCAGCACAACGATTTCCAATGCCAGGAAAACAGGTGTTACAGGGTACACATAAGAAACTTCAATCGGTTGCCCCGCTTGTAATTGTGCTGGATTGATTAATTGCCTCCGCTGACCATCCATCTGCTTATAAATATGTGTATCTGGGACAGATATATAGACCGATTGGATAGGTTTTTCCGTTGGATCATCACTTTGGGGTAGTTCTTTAGCAAATTGAACAGGCTGTTCAAATCGGACCAAATAGTCCATGGTGGGGGCTGCTAAGGGTTGTTCTACTTCTTTTTCAATTCTTTCAATACTTTCGATTTTGGCACGCCCTGTGTATACCGTTGTGCTTTCCAGACGGACTAAGTCAAAAATAGATTGAGCCACCGCTCCATTAGATTCGTTAACCGGCGTAGCCGATTCTGTTGTAGAACATGCAGGCAGTAATGCTGCCGCAAGCAAGACAAGGACAAGGGCAGAAACTCTATTTTTCATAAGTGATCCTCCCTAATCTGGTTTATAGAATATGTTCACTATTAAGACGCGGACAGGAACAATTTGGTTGCTTTAGTCTGTATTTATCCATTACATTTTGAAAGGTGTGCAATTATATGTTAAAAAAACTCAGTTTGGTAGCTCTCGCTGCATCAACACTTTTAGTAGGAAGCTCTATTACGGCAAGCGCTGATTCTACTGTAAATTACGATCATTTGCTCTCGGCAGGGACCACTAACGCTTTCCTGGCCATGGAAGATGGATCTTCATTTTATGCAACGGGAAGTAACAGTGATGGCAAGCTCGGCGTAGGCGCTGGCGGAGGGAATAATAAAACAAGCCCAATGCAAGCAGATGTATCCGACATCGCAATGATTGATGCTGGTGATTTGCATTCAACTTTGCTCAAAAAAGACGGAACCATCTGGTCTTGGGGGTTTGCAAGTTACGGCGAACTAGGGACAGGGAATAAGAGGGACACGGCAAGAGTACCTGTTAAAAACAAATATATTGATAATGTTAAGGAAGTGAGAGCAGGAGGTCAATTTACGCTTGCGCTCAAAAATGACGGCACAGTGTGGGCTTATGGAGAAAACAACTTTGGGCAGCTGGGGATTGGCACAAAAGGAGTTTCCGCCTTTTCCGTTAAGCCTGTTCAGGTACAAGGTTTAGAAGATATTGTATCCATTGATGCTGGTGACAGTTTTGGCGCAGCCCTGGACAAAAATAATCAGCTATGGGTATGGGGACGTGGTTATGACGGCGCACTGGGGCAGGATGACAAAGAAAACCAGCTTACCCCTGTTCAATATCGAATTGATGATATCAAAACTTTTACTGCCGGAGCTGACCGCATTTATGTACTAACGAACAGCGGAGAAGTATATGCTTCCGGGAGTAACACTTCTGGAAAGCTTGGGGATGGAACCTCTACTTTTAGAAGATCACCCGTATTGATCAATGTTTCCAATGTAAGTAGACTGAAAGCAGGCAAAACTCAAACTTTTGCACTTAAAAATGATGGAACTCTTTGGGGCTGGGGAACCAATAATGAGGGACAGGTAGGTGACGGGACCGATGTATTTTCTGTTAAAGTCCCATCCCAAGTTGTAGATGACACAAACACGCCACTAACCGATGTAGTAGCATTCAGTGCAGCAGGAACCCACTCCCATGCTTTGACAGCCGATGGGACGGTCTGGTCCTGGGGATATAACAAAAACGGCGAACTGGGAATCGGCAACACCAAGGAACAATATGCTGCCACGAAAACGAATTTCCCAAATCCTTTTTCGGAATAACTAATATTCTTATACCTTAATAAATTGTTTAAGGAATACGCTTAGCCCTCCGTTTTTTCCAACCCCAAAAAAGCAATAAGGGCAGTCCAATCAACTGCCCTCATTGCTTTTTATTTTCATTTAGAGCTGCTTTATTACAAATAAAACTATGATTATGTATGAACAGAAGCGCTTTAGTAGCTTCTGGACGGTAGAGAAATTCATTTACAGAGCTAAGGCTTCTTCCGTAATCTTTTTGATATCAATGGATGAAGGCGTTTCTTCCTTGACCATATCGGGCAGGATATTTTCCAAAAAATAATTAACGC
>RCUF01000506.1_pt1 | contig 11258 bp, 10 predicted proteins | sample 2166311 | NCBI WGS metagenome assembly RCUF01 (sample SAMN09932608, study PRJNA488358) | compost metagenome | feature: garden; material: soil; isolation source: compost soil in 4-hydroxybenzonitrile-enriched culture | place: Germany: Experimental Botanical Garden Goettingen | collected 2016-01-27
ATGATTGCTTTGGTCTCCTCTGCATGCTTGGGTGTCCGATCCAGCATGACCACCTTGGCGCCTTGTTCTGCAAAACGGATCGCGGTCGCCTTGCCAATTCCTGAACCTCCACCACTGACCACTGCTATCTTTCCTTGCAATCTCTGCTCTGCCATTGACTATTCCTCCCATTCCGTTCATAAACTAAACCTGACTCGTTATTCCATACCTCTGGACGTTGAGGGTGAAACAGTCACAGCTGGATTTCACCCCATTTGCGAAATATGGTAACATAGGCGAACCAGCAGGAACTTGTAGCAAAAATATATAGCAGGAACAAGTATGGAGAAGACCGAGTGACGGAGGTGGATCGAATTGAGCTATAACGCAAATGACCGACCCGAATCGACAGACGCTATAGCACTGACCGGAAAAATGAAACCGTGGGCACTAAGCGGCCCCAGTATTCAAATCGATCCGTTGTTTCCCTATTACGCCAACCGTTCGCGGGACAGTATAGCAGATGAGATCGCCCTTGCGGGCTACCAGACCGTTCATTATTTTGTCGTACGTGAAAATGAAGTGGATGGAGCGCTTGTTGCTGCTTTTCAACGCAGAGGCATAGCGGTGTGGGCAATGGTGCTAGGCAACGGCTCTTTTGGCGTGTCCCAGCTACCGCCGGAGTGGAAAGAATGGCGCATGGAGTTGCTGCGCGAACCGAACGACGGATTTCAGCGGTTTTCGCATTTTGCCCAGGAGTATGTGGAATGGAAAAAGAAAGCCGCTGCCCGGCTCGTCACCGACATTCCGTTCGACGGGTTCGAGGTGGCGGAGCCTTATTTCCCAGAATGGAACGGGCTGCGCAGTGGAGTGTACGGGGATATTGGGCCGCATGCACAGCGTGCCTTTCGCGAGCGCAGTGGTGAGAACATTCCGGATTTCCGCGACAAGCATGCGCGGAATTACTACCGGAAGGTTCCGAACCTGTACGCGCAGTGGGTTGATCTGCGTGTGGACGCCGTGAACGGCCTGATCAGCGAGCTGGTGAACGGCGCAGGCGGTGTGCGTGATGTCCGGCCGGACATCTGCGTGGCGACATGGTCGCTTGCTGTGAGCGGGCGCGGCGATGTTCCCGGCCAGCTGCGGGAATGGCAGGGTCTGGACGCGGTAGCCATGATCGGGTGCGTCGCCCCGGATATGCACGTAATCCAGACCCATTGGCCGGACTGGATGCGCCGCCGTCTGCCGCCACAGTATATTCGCGGCTACGTCCGCATCGCGCAGTCGATTCGAGCCGCTTATCCGGGCCTGCCCCTCGGGGTGCAGGCGGATATCGGTTCGCTCGCGCGGATGGTTCGAGACCGCGAGTGGACGCGGCGGTTCGGGGCTACCGCCCTGGAGGGCGACTACGACGCCTGGACCGCCTATGAATACCATTTGGGTGGTTACATGTACGATGAGCCGCCCAAACCGCTAAGGGCGGAACGTTCAGCCGAAGATGAGGTGGTTATTTCTTTCAGCAAGCGAATTGCCACGCCGTCTGTAGATGAGCTGCGTATTTGGAGCCGGGAGGACAGAGCATGTACAACATGCGACCTGAGCCGCCACCTAAGGAACGATTCACTAACGTTGCTGGAGCTTGTGGATGCCGTAGCAGACGGAAACCGTCTATTGCTGCGTGTACGCAATTTACCAGCGGGGGCGTTCAGCTTGCGCCTTGATGGTGTGCAGGATACACCGGAGCTATGGCTGCTCAAGGGAAGGAAGGCACATCGCAATCTGCCAGAGGATGAAGTGAGGGTTCCTTAAAATTTGGGTAATAACAAAATAACAGCTGTATAAATGGCTCATTTGCCGTAGTATTTTTAAATTGTATACTTTGAGGCAACATCTTTCAAAACATAAACTATAGTGGAGTGAAAAAAGTATGTGGGATTGGGATTATCTGATTCGGGTTATGTTTGCAGGATTATGCGGCGCGTTAATCGGCTATGAGCGCAAAAGTCGGATGAAGGAAGCGGGCATTCGCACGCATTTCATTGTCGGTATTGGCGCAGCGCTCATGATGGTGGTATCCAAATATGGTTTTCAGGATCAAGCCGTCTGGTCTAACCTGTCGCTGGACCCTTCCAGAATAGCAGCACAGGTTATAAGTGGAGTGGGCTTTATCGGCGCAGGGATGATTTTTACACAAAAAAATAGAATTAAAGGACTGACCACTGCCGCAGGCATCTGGACTACCGCCGGAATCGGTATTGCCGTAGGTGCAGGGATGTATGGGCTTGGTGCAGGTGTAACGTTGTTTATTTTAGCGGCTCAGTCCTTGCTCCATAGTCGTTTTTATCAGATGGCTACCCCGTCCACGCAACAAGTAGTTGTTCAGGTCGACAATGAGCCGGGCGTACTGAATCGGATCAAAGAACTGCTGAAGCACAAGAAGCTGACGATTCACAGCTTTCACGTCGAGCGCATCAATAACGGCGAGCAGTTGGTTATTCATATCCTTTTAAAGCTGTCCCGGTCAGAGGGAGTGGAGGAACTGCTGTCACTGCTTCAAGAGATGGAAGGTATTCGTTCAGTCGAGACCAAGTCCAATTAGACGAATTTACTGCTCATACAGTAGCCTTTTTGTCGAACGCTGACGGCTTTTATAACGAAAAAAAACTTTAGAAATAATGATTGAAAACGCTTCCTTTTGTGTATATACTCTTACTACATCATAGAGGCAGCAGCTTAGAGAGCATCAAGGGATAAGCAAAAACGACCTCATGCGTATGCACAAGGTCGTTGCTGTTATCCCGATTTGAAAGACTGTTTGAATGTCTTACTTTACTTTGACGGGAGCTGGATATTTTTTACCCAGCGTATCCACAGTGACTTTTTTCATCGTAGCCGGTTGGATCGGTTTGTCATTGCTATCCCGTTTGGAATTGACGATAGCATCGACTACATCCAACCCGGACGTTACTTTACCGAAAGCGGCATATTGACCGTCGAGGTAGTCCGCATCGGCAACCATGATGAAAAATTGCGATCCGGCCGAATCCAGATCCGCTGAGCGGGCCATGGATAATACGCCACGTGTATGTTTGAGTGTATTGTTAACACCATTGCTCTTGAATTCGCCTTTGATACTGTAGCCGGGGCCACCTGTACCGTTACCTTGCGGATCACCACCCTGAATCATAAAGCCTGGGATAACACGGTGGAAAATGGTACCGTTATAGGCTCCCTTTTGCACCAAAGAAATGAAATTGTTAACCGTGTTCGGTGCTACTTCCGGATACAGCTCAAGCTTAATTTTCTTGCCATCATTCATGACAATCGTGACAATCGGATGGGAAACAGCCTTGTTCTTGTCTTTAGTCGCAGCAGGAGTTGTAGTGCTTGTCCGGCTGGCAGCTTCCACATCGGCCGCTTTTGTACCGCATCCAGCAACCAGCACGAGCATGATGGCCAGTAGGCACAGCGTGTACCATGGGCGTATCGTTTTTCGGTTCATTGATATTCCTCCTGAAAGGTTGGATGATGTAACATCCTAATTTTAAAGTTTGGGGGCAGCGCAGAACACTTTTCCATTTTCTATCATACCTTTTTTGCTGGGCATAAGGAAATACGGGTTTGAAAGCCGTATTCTTGACCCATACTGCTGCTATTCCCAAGGAAAGGGGCAGGATCATGATGGAGGTAGACAAAAAGCTGGCAAAAGGTCTCATATGGGGTATGGCGTTCAGTCTGCCTGTTTGGGTAGGGGTGCTGTACTCAGTACAACATATTCGTGACTGGCTATAACATAAAGCGTAAAGATAGGCCAAAACCGTTATGGTTTTGGCTTATTTGTATTTGTGCCAGTCCAAATTGCTGTTATTCAGCAGATGCTCAAAGTTGTTATCTAGCTTCTTCTGTTCAGCTTTTTTTGCTTCGACGGCACGCTGCCGTTCGTCTTCTTTACGCTTGTCCTGTTCTGCTTGGGCTTCATTGGCTTGAGCCTTAAGTTTATTCAGCACATCCTGACTCAACAGATCCTTTAACGTAGCAGGTTTGTCCTGAGCCGCAGGAGCAGGGGAAGACGAATTTCTCTTCTTAGCCATGTCATCAACTCCATTCCATTCGATTATATCAGCTTCTTCACGGTTGTTCCACGATTGAAGGATGAGGGGGCGGTAGACTTTTCTAATTTAGAGGGTAATAATGGAATGAGCAGAAGGGACGTGTGGCATCATGCATCTATATTGGAAGCGAAATCTGGTCATTTTGTGGATTGGAGTATTGTTTTGCAGCATGGCCTATTCCGTGTCTATTCCGTTTTTACCTATATTTCTGAATACGGAAATGGGTGTAAATGATCATCTGGAACTGTGGTCGGGGATTGCCTTTGGAGTCACTTTTTTAGCCAGCGCGCTGATTGCCCCATTTTGGGGTTCGCTTGCGGATAAGTATGGACGTAAGCCGATGCTGATTCGTTCAGGCTTTAGCCTGGCGGTGTTGTACCTGATATGTGCTTTTGTGACAGATCCGTATGTGTTCGTAGGAGTACGGTTGTTTCAAGGCCTTCTATCCGGGTTTATTCCTGCTGCGATTGCGCTGGTCGGAACGGGCTCGCCTGAGGAGAAAACCGGCTATGCACTCGGTATTATGGCGACCGCTGGGGCGACAGGCAGCATTATAGGTCCGTTAATTGGCGGTGTGGTGAGCCATTATTATGGCAATCGGAATGCCTTTTTTTTCTCAGCGGCTCTTGTACTGGTATCTGCGTTAATTGCGACCTTTGGCGCTAGAGAGGACAGCTTCAAGGGAACCAGTACCCGCTCGCATGTTCGTGATGATATCAAGGAGGCTATTGCTAATCGGCCTTTGTGCTTTTTGCTTATTCTGGCGGGATTAAGTACCTTTTCCGTCATGATATTGGAACCGTTAATTACGGTATATGTGCTTGAAATGGGAGTTGACCGTAGCCAGGCGTCTTTAAGTTCCGGGATTGTATTCTCAGCCGTAGGCATCGCGGCGGTGCTGATGGCTCCCCGATGGGGACGGATTGGAGGACGGACCGGATTTGCACACGTGCTGCTGATTGGGCTGATCGGTTCGGGAATCGGGAATATCTTACAATTTTTTATAACCGACTTTGTTGGTTTTGGTGCGCTTCGGTTTGGATATGGTTTGTTTTATGCGTCCGTCATGCCTGCTATCAACGCGATGACTGTGGAGGTCACCAAGCCGGAGTTTCGCGGACGAGCCTTTAGCTTGAGCCAATCAGCCACTCAACTCGCGACAATGGCAGGGCCGTTGATTGGCGGCATGCTTGGCAGCTGGATGCCGATCCGCTGGATCTTTGTGTTAAACGGTGGCATACTGCTGCTTGCAGCGTTGTTGCTAGGGGTGAAGGGGAAAAACGTGTTCCCGGTTTCAGCCAAGAAGAACGTCACGGATCAGGATATTCATTCTGCCGGATAAGCGAATCACACAGGATTGTCGAAGAGGACAACCTTAGAGCTCATAGAGCAGGTCTTTTTTTGTGTTATTAGATAATTATCCCAAACCTTTACTTTTAGTATACTTATTCATAACCCTCTACACTGATAATATGACAAGGAGGGATATATTATGATAAGAGACGACATTTTGTGTCAACAGCTTGAGAAAGCTCGTCAAAAGCTGTATATTTTGCAAGCAAAACATGGTTTTAATCATGCCAGTGTGCTCAGACAGTCTGTAATTATGGATAACCTCATCAATCAATATAACCACCTTTTTTATATAAAAGAAAAAAAGCCAACTGCATAAATGGAACCGATGGGCGAGAAACTTTTGGTGAGGTCACTCGCCCTTATATTGTAGCGCTTATGCTTATAACAACGATGCTTGTCTTAACTTTTATAACTAGTGTGCAATCTTTCATTTTAGGTACGGTTTGTTTGATGTGCACTCAGTAAAACACCGATAATAACGACCAAACCGCCAATGATTTGGCGCCATGTAATCGTTTCTTGCAAAAGCAACACAGAAAATAAGACTCCAAATATCGGAACCAAATTCATCAGAGAAACGGAACTACTCGGTGACAGCTTGATTAATCCGTAATTGTAGAGCAAAAATGCGATAACGGAGCAGAATACACCCAGATATACTAATAACATAAACGATCCGGTTGTCGGAACCTGCCAACGATCCTTTTCTAATAGAGCCAACGGTATGAAAAAGATACTCCCTGCAACGGTTTGATAAAAAGATAACGTCACAGGCGGATATTTGTCCACAACCTTGCGCGTCATGAAAGTGTAAAACGCCCACGCAAAACCCGTTCCAATCAATATTAAATTTCCGATTAGTTGATTCTTACTATCCGAACTTTCGCCAACTGAAGTCAAGAAATATACCCCGATCATGGCCAGTGCTATGCCGCAAATTTTATATTTGGATATTTTCACTTTATACAAAATAAGTTCAAGCAGCGACGTAATTGCGGGATATGATGCAACAATTAATGCTGCGTTGGAAGCGGTAGTCAGGCTAACCCCTATATTCTCCATTGAAAAGTAGAGAGTGATCCCCAAAACACCACTAAACGAAATCGTAGCCAAATCTTTTGGCTTTACTTTGACATGTTCCTTTTTAATCAGCAAAACGATACCTAGCACAACGGAAGCTATAATAAATCTGGATAGACCCAAGGTAAGAGGGGGGAACGTCGTGTAGGCTGCTTTGGTAGCAATAAACGATGTACTCCAGATCAATAGGGCCAGAATCGTTGAACCGTAGTAAATGCGGTTGCTTTTGCTGTGATGAGCTATGACTTTGTTCAAGTTAAATCCTCCCTGAGGTAATTACCTGTGAAATATAATAGTTGCTACTATAGTGACTACTATAAAAACGTTACTAAAAAGATAGTGTGTATATCAGTTTTTGTCAAGGGGAAGTGATATAGTAAGGATGAACACGAATTGAGGAGAAGACGTCATGAAACCAAAACCAAATATATTAGAAATTCTACGGGATTTGAATTTTAGTGAATATGAAGCCAAGGCTTATGTGACCTTATTGGAAAGCTCTCCACTTTCGGGATACGCCGTTTCATTGAATTCCGGGGTACCGAGGTCCAAAATTTACGAGGTTTTGTCTGGAATGGTTAACCGTGGGGATATCATGGTCAGTCAAGAAAATACGCCTCTGTATGTGCCGCTTCCTCCACATGAATTGATTGCTCAGAGAAAACGCAAAGCAGAGCAGATTTTCAATGTGGCGCAAGAGAGTTTGGAGCAGTACACAGCATCATTTCAAAATAGAGAGAATATTTGGAATATTTCGGGGTATGAAGCCATTATCAATCGCATAAATGAAGGGGTAAAGGGAGCAAAACACCGAATTTTATTGGAAATTTGGAAAGAGGATGCCGAGGTGTTCCGAGATGCCTTAGAGCAAGTCGCTCAACAAGGAATTGAAGTGATTATTGTAGCGTATGGGGAGCTTAACTTTGATTTCGCTACTGTTTACCGCCATGATATGAGTGAGGAGATTACGTCTGAAATTGGTGGTCGGTGGATTGTACTTAGCGTAGACGACCGGGAGGTCGTAGCTGGCATACTTTCACTTGGTGATGACAGCCGCGCTGCATGGACGTTGCATCCGGGGCTGGTGATGCCGATTACTGAAGTGATTATTCATGATATTTATATCATGGAAATCCTATATGAGTTCCGCGAACAATTAGAGGAGAAATTCGGCCCTAATCTAATTCATCTTCGCAATAAATTTGCTATGGGTCCGAATGGCAAAGGATATTATATTCCTTTGACTGAAAAAAGCATTAAACGTGTATAGAGATTGTCCTAGGTTCGATGTGCAAAAATAAACAGGCCCATGGAGTGTTATTCCATGAGCCTAATTTTATTGATGTTGTGTTCTATTATTTTACGGTTACAATCACACGTTGATAATGCTTTAAAGGATGTTTACCATTGTCCTGTACCTCTGCAATGATATGAATTGTATTTCCAGACTTGGCATCTGCAGGAACTATGAAACTTGCTGTATTTGTGTCACTTCCTTGCAAGTCAATTGTGTTTACTTTCTCGCCTTTAGCTACTTCTCGGTGAAGCCCGAGCTGCATATCACCCAGCAATTCAGGTTTAACTTGTGCGGGTTTTACTTTAGAATCTTCATACGTGTCGGCTTCAAAATATCTCCACCATTTGTAAGTCAATTGATCACCGTCTGGATCTGCACCTTCTGCATGCAGGGTTATTTTCTCCCCTGGGCTAGCCGTTAGGTCTAATCCTTCTTTAATGGTCAATGTTGGATTATGGTTGGCATCTTTGTAGTCGGATGCAATAGCCCAATCTGCACGAGCAGCAAAGTCATTTTGAATATCATCAAACCAACGCATCAAAGAATATTCTGCTTCGAATTTTTTCGTATGCATATCATAATCTAACACAGTATTTCTAAACAATTTATCGTTAACGACACCGAAACGACCTCCCCAGCCACCATAGGTTGGGTTTTCCATACTCCGCAATCCGTTATCAATTAAATAGAAGAAGGATGGAGAATCACCTTCAGAAATAAAGTCATACTTGTCGTATTGTGGATTTTTCTTTAAGTAGGCTTCACTGCCTCTTTGTTCTTCATCCAACTCGCCTTTGATGATATTGCCATCGCCCATCAAGGCATACATATTGAGCAACTTGCCATGACCCTCTTTAATATTTTTGAAATTCCATTCCCCGTGCAACTTGCTGTTTACTTCTTCTGTGTGCATTTTCCAAGCATAAGCGAAATGCCAGAAGTTAGATTGATCATTAATAATTCTGATGTCAGGCCAATTTTTAGCGATGTAATTATTATAGCTATCATCCTGGTCCAGAATGATGTACAGTACGAGTTTATCACTTACTTTTTTTCGAATCGTTTCCCATTGATCTGTATTTTTATATTCGTCTTCAATGGACTTTAAAGCTCTGGCCGTGGTATTGGTTCCACCCCAAGTTTGTACGTATAAATCTCTTTTATCATCGTCCAGGAAAAGCGTTTTAAGGAAATTGGAGCCTTCCGTTTCTTTGTCCATTTCACCTTTATTTGAAATGTTACCTATTTTGGTAACGCTCTTGATATATTCAGGCTTTGGATATCCCTCGGCATGTTTGATTAAGTTGGGATAAATCTCTCCGTAGGCATCAATCATATCCGTTACCCATTGTGTTCCGGTCCATCTAAATGGCTTGATGCCAGCCTTTTCATCACCTGCATAATGATATACAGAGCTAGTCAGTACAATCCCGGACAAATCCATTTCATTGGAGTAAAGAAGGAAGCGAATGACAGAGTTCATATCATCTACTTCTCCATCGGTAGTGATCACCGTTCTGGCCTTGGTAGTTTTATTTTCTACTTTATTTTCCGTTTGTTTTTCTGTTGGAGCAGCGCTTTCATCTTTCACAACGGCGGGCGCCTTACCACTGCAACCACTGATGATCAGAATACATATCATGGCTAATAGAAAAATGCTTAACCCTTTTCTTTCTCTCATTTCTGTTCCCCTCTCTGAACGTTCCTATGATGTTTTTTGTGGATTATAACCATGTAGGTATTCTTTTTATTCAAGAATTAGGCATAAAAAAAACCTAAACATATATATGTCTCAACAAAAGTCGAGCATATATACATTTAGGTTTTGCCTGCATGATCAGTCACAATCCTGATCCAATTTTACATCATTATCTAAGAAAATGAAAGCGGTTTATGAATGCCGGCATAAAATTAGTTTTACGCTTTGAATAAACCGGATTCTTTGACTTCAGACAGGAAGTTGTGGAACTCAGGAATGTTCAGCTGTTGCTGAGCATCGGACAAAGCGACTGCCGGGTTCGGGTGAACTTCCACCATGATACCGTCAGCTCCAGCAGCTAGGGCAGCTTTAGCACAAGGGGCCAGGATGTCCTTACGTCCTGTAGAGTGAGTCACGTCCACCAATACAGGCAGATGACTTTCCTTTTTCAAAATCGGAACAGCGGAAATATCCAGCGTGTTACGCGTCCATTTTTCGTACGTACGAATACCGCGTTCAATCAGCATGACTTGCGTGTTACCACGGGAAACGATGTATTCAGCAGCATGAAGGAACTCTTCCATTGTGGCAGCCAGTCCGCGCTTGAGCAGAACCGGAGTTCTGGTTTCACCCGCAGCTTTGAGCAATTCAAAGTTGTGCATGTTGCGCGCACCAATTTGGATAATATCGATGTATTGGATCGCTTCCTCCAAATGTCTTGGATCGACGATTTCACTGATTGTAGCCAGCCCGAACTCGTCGCCTACACGTTTGAGAATTTGCAGTCCTTCCACGCCCAGTCCTTGGAAATCATACGGGGATGTACGTGGTTTGAACGCACCACCACGTAGAATCGGCACACCGGCTTCCTTGAGAGCCGCACCTACTTCACGAGTTTGCTGGTAGCTTTCCACCGAGCAGGGACCTGCGACCATAATGGAGGCTTTGCCGCCCACCAGCGTATCTTTAACCTTAATAACTGTACTATCCGGTTGATTTTTGCGGCTGACGATCAGATGTTTTTTGTGTTCTTCTTTTTGATAGTTCAAAGAAGCCTTGAAAATATTTTTGAACAGCTGGCGAATCGTAGCATCGTCAAATGGTCCACGGTTAGCCGCGATCAGCTTGTCCAGCATTTGTTGCTCGCGTACCGGATCAAAGTCAGGTACCCCTTGAGCTTCCTTCAATTTTCCAAGTTGTCCCGCCAGTTCAGCGCGTTGGGACAGCAACTCCAGCAATTGCAAATTTGTAGCATCGAGCTGTTCCCGCAACAGCTCCAAAGAATTTTCATTTGTAGACATACAGTACACCCTTCCCGAATTTAAATTTGTTTTTTCTGTTAGCCCATGGACTTTTTTTTGCAGAAAATAACACAAAAAGGCATTCGCCGCAAGGGACGAATGCCGTGGTACCACCCTAATTACAGAAGTATACATACGAATCGTCAACGTCGTTCAGTCGACGGCAGTAACTTCTGATCTTGATGCCCGTAACGGGGGCTTCCGGAAACCTCTACTGCGGACAAAGGAATGAATCCTTCTGTCGGTTCAAGGCTCGACTCGGGAGTGAATTTCAACGCGGGATTGCGGTACGCTCTCAGCAATTCGTACCTTTCTGTGGGAATCCGTTAAACGTCTACTTGTCTCCGTCGATGTCTTTGTTCATGGTATTCAAAAGATTTGACCTTATTTTAAACAAAGTAGGTGCAGAAGGCAAGCCCTGATTATCAGGTTCA
>RCUF01000507.1_pt1 | contig 11249 bp, 8 predicted proteins | sample 2166311 | NCBI WGS metagenome assembly RCUF01 (sample SAMN09932608, study PRJNA488358) | compost metagenome | feature: garden; material: soil; isolation source: compost soil in 4-hydroxybenzonitrile-enriched culture | place: Germany: Experimental Botanical Garden Goettingen | collected 2016-01-27
TGTGCAAACGTTTCCATTTACGTTTAAGCAGGTTTCAATATCATTGATGTTTTTAGGAAAGTTCCCCACTAGATATATAATATATTAAGCGCTTCCATTTATTAAAACGTTTGCGCAGATCATTTTTTAGACATTTCACCTACTTTCCTTTATTTTTCTAATATTTTCTCTCATTTCCCTTTGAATTCTTTATTTTTCTATAATAATTACAAGAATTTTCAAGCATTGTATGATATTAGCTCGCCAAATGCAAGATATAGCTGCTTTTCAAGGCATTATCTATTTACTTTCATCTATATTTCGATTAATATTACAATGTAAAGCAAACGGTTCCACAGAGGAGGTTTTTATGGCTGTTACCATAAAGGATGTTGCCAAAAAGGCCGGAGTATCTCCCTCTACCGTGTCCCGGGTGCTATCTAATCATCCAAGAATTAGTGTCGAAACTTCGAGAAAAGTAAAAGAAATTATGGAGCAGCTTGGCTACCATCCGAACATTATGGCCAAGAGCCTGGTATCCAAGACAACGAATAGCATTTGTATCATGCTTCCCAAGTCTGCCGAGGAGTTGTTCTCAAATTTCTTCTTCATGGAATTGATACGAGGGATCGTCACTCAGGCGAGTCGTCTGGGCTATGACGTACTTATCAGTTCCGGAGCAAATGAGAAGGAAGAAGTTGAAGCCGTTTCCAGACTTCTGAATGGACGTCGCGTTGACGGTGTCATCTTGCTTTATTCGAGAAAAGACGACCCCGTTATCGATTTCCTTTATGAAAACGGTCATCATTTCGTCTTGATCGGACGGAGCGAACGATATCCAGACACATTGTCTGTAGATAATGATAACGTTCAGGCTTCCTATGATGCCGCTAAGCATTTGATCTCATTGGGACATGAAAGGATTGGATTCGTCAGCGGACCCCCAGATCTTGTATTTTCCAAAGATCGACTTAAAGGTTTCATGGATGCCTTGAATGATGCTGGATTAGAAATGCGACCTGAATGGATTGTAGAAGGGGAATTTCTACAAGATAGTGGCTATCGGGCCATGTCTTTTTTTATGAATCTTCCGGATCGTCCGACGGCTATCGTCCTAATCGATGATGTTGTTTCGTTTGGTGTTTTACGTAGTCTGCATGAGCTCAAGTACAAGGTGCCTGAAGACTTATGCTTGGTAAGTTTCAATAACATTCCGTTATCGGAGTTGTCTACACCACCACTTAGCAGTATAGATATCGGTATTTATAATTTGGGATATACCGCATCTCAGCTTCTTATACAATCGATTGAGAATGGCAACGATAAGAATTATCAGAAACGACAGATTATTCCTCATCGTCTGATGATTCGTGAATCATCCATGCATTCGATCTCGAAAAAATAAATGGTGGGTGTCAAAAAATAATCGAAGCTTCTGCTTCTTTTATTTTTTATATTTTGTTCAAACGTTTGCGCTAGCTTAAGGAGGAGAGAAAATGAGCTCAATCAAAGCATGCTTGTTCGATCTGGATGGTGTTCTGGTCGATACGGCAAAATATCACTACTTAGCTTGGAAAAGACTTGCTGAGGAGCTTGGATTCGATTTTACTGAACATGATAATGAACGTCTGAAAGGTGTCAGCAGAATGGCTTCTCTTGATATTCTGCTCAGTATTGGCGGCATTGAACTGGATGAATCCAAAAAGCAGGAACTTGCTGAAAGAAAAAATGACTGGTATTTCGAAATGATCTCTAAAATGGATGAATCGGAAATACTGCCTGGAGCACTTGAATTCTTAAAAGAATGCCGTGAGAATGGTCTAAAGGTTGCACTAGGTTCCGCTAGTAAAAATGCAATGACCATCTTAAACAATACAGGTATTACCCCTTATTTTGATGCCATCATCGATGGAACTCGCACTACAAGTGCTAAGCCTGATCCGGAAGTATTTACACTTGGTGCCACTGAAGTTGGAGTATCTCCTGAACAATGCGTCGTTTTTGAAGATGCTGAAGCAGGCGTTGAAGCTGCTCGTCGCGCAGGTATGCACTGTGTTGGTATCGGTTCACCAGAAAATCTCGCTAAAGCCGACTTCGTTGTGTCCTCTCTTGCAGATATGACGGTGAGTCGTCTGAATGATATTGTCGTTTCATAAGGGATTTATGTAGTAATTTGTGGTACTTTGTCATAGATTATTTATTAATTCAGAATGATTGAAGAAGGAGCCGGTAATCGTGAAACAATATTTAAAGGTAGATGAATGGTCCATTATTGAAGAATCCTTTGATCCTGCTACACATGAGATTTCTGAAAGTATTTTCAGTATCGGTAACGGGTACATGGGACAACGTGCTAATTTTGAAGAACAATATAGCGGTAAATCCCTGCAAGGCAGTTACATGGCAGGTGTATACTATCCCGACAAGACGCGTGTAGGCTGGTGGAAGAACGGGTATCCTGAATATTTCGCCAAAGTGCTTAACAGCACGAACTGGATCGGAATCGACGTCACCATCAATGATACTGTTCTTGATCTTGCTAATTGCGAAGTTAAAAATTTTGTTCGCGAGCTCAACATGAAAGAGGGCTATCTGTCACGCCGTTTTGTAGCTGTACTTGCTGACGGAAAAGAAGTTCAAGTTGAAGCGATCCGTTTCGTTAGTATTAAACGCCATGAAATTGGTGCGATTCGCTATGCGGTAACTCCACTCAACTTCTCTGGAACTGTTAAATTAGTATCTTACCTCGACGGTGATGTACAAAACAAAGACTCCAACTATGAAGAGAAATTCTGGCTGGAAGTTGACAAAGCGGCGGCAGCAGATGTCTCCTATCTAACCTTGAAAACGAAAAAACTGGATTTCCATGTCACTTCTGTTATGTCTTTTGATATTTTCAAAAATGGTACAAAGCTCGATGTACAACCCGCAGTAGCCGAGCGTGAAAAATACGTTTCTTCTGAAGTTGTTGTTGATGCAAATCAGGGCGAAACAGTTGCTGTTTATAAATATGTAGCAAACGTGACTTCCCGTAACTTCGGATTGGGTGAGCTTGTAGAAGCAGGTAAAAAGCTTCTTGCTGATGCTAAAGCTGCAGGCTTTGACGCTTTGCTTAAAGAGCAAGTAGATGGATGGGCTTCTAAATGGAAAGAAAGTGACATCATCATCGAAGGCGATACATCAGCACAGCAGGCGATTCGCTTCAATATTTTCCAACTGAATCAAACATACGATGGTTCTGACGATCGTCTGAATATCGGTCCTAAAGGGTTCACTGGTGAAAAATACGGCGGTAGCACATACTGGGATACTGAAGCATACTGCGTACCTTTCTATCTGAGTACTGCAGATTCTGAAATTTCTCGTAACCTGCTCATTTATCGTTACAAGCACTTGGAAAAAGCAAAAGAAAACGCTAAGAAGCTCGGCTTCACTAAAGGCGCTCTGTACCCAATGGTAACGATGAACGGTGAAGAGTGCCATAACGAGTGGGAAATCACCTTTGAAGAAATCCATCGTAACGGTGCGATTGCTTACGCAATCTACAACTATGTGAACTACACTGGCGACAAGTCCTACTTGGGTCAATACGGTCTGGAAGTACTCGCTGAAATCTCCCGTTTCTGGGAGCAACGCGTGAACTACTCCGCTGACAAGAAGAAATACGTAATGCTTGGCGTTACTGGACCAAACGAATACGAAAACAACTCAAACAACAACTGGTACACAAACCGCATTGCGGCTTGGACTATGGAATATACGCTTGAAGTCATCGATTACTTGAAGGCTAACGAAAACGCTCGCTATCAAGAATTGGCTGGCAAGCTTGAGCTTAAAGAAGAAGAAACGAAAAAATGGCAAGATATCATCGCTAATATGTACTATCCATATGATGAAGAGCGCCAAGTATTCTTGCAACAGGATGGATTCCTTGATAAAGAATTGATTAAAGTAAAGGATCTTCCACAAGAAAATCTTCCACTGAACCAAAAATGGTCATGGGATCGTATCCTTCGTTCTTGCTTCATCAAACAAGCGGACGTATTGCAAGGATTGTATTTCCTCGGTGACCGTTATGATTTGGAAACGAAGAAACGGAACTTTGACTTCTATGAGCCGATGACTGTTCATGAATCTTCATTGTCGCCTTGCTTGCACTCCATCATCGCTTGTGAGCTTGGTTATCAGGAAAAAGCTTATGAAATGTACCTCCGTACAGCTAGACTTGACCTGGACAACTACAACAATGACACAGAAGATGGATGTCATACAACAAGTATGGCAGGAACCTGGATGTCAGTTATTCAAGGTTTCGGTGGTCTGCGCGTAGCTAATGACGAACTCGTTCTTCGTCCATTTATCCCTTCGCACTGGACATCGTTCTCCTTCAAGGTTATGTTCCGTGATTCCCGTCTGAACGTAAGCGTAACAGATGAGAACATCATCGTAACAAACGAGACTGATGTTCCAGCCGCTATTCGTATCTACGACAGCAGCTACACAGTTAACGGCAATGGCGAAGTAAAAGTTGAAAGAGCATCTACAGCAACCAAGTAAAAATGAAGCTGCCCCATAGTCAAAAATGACTTGGGGCAGCTTTTTTTGTTTACTGTGGAACTGTTGAATATGATGGGTCATGCTGCGAGTGTGAATTAAGCTGCCAGATCATTGACCAGGTTCTTGATCCATTTTTTAGATCTGATCCGAGCCATACCGATTGCAAAACGAACTACTTCCTCCATGGAGAGGACGAGATAGACGAGAAAAATGGGCTGCTTCCACACAAATGACATTAGAAGACCGGACGGAACGCCGATTAACCAGGTTGCCGTCGATTCCATAGCAAAGACAAATTTGCTATCTCCGCCACTATTCAATATACCTCCTGCCATAATCATGTTTCCTACTTTAACCCATAGGAAAGCAGCAAATACCCAGACTAGATAAATTCCTAATTGATGCGTCTCATCCGATACATTAAATGCGGATACATAGAGCGGGGAAATTAGTGCAATGATCGCTCCAATGACCAGAGATACGCTAATACCCAACAGAATAAACCGTTTTGCATACTGAAGCGCAATCTCCTCTTCTCCCGCTCCGAGCTTGTTTCCGACCATAACACCCCCTGCACTTGAAAGTCCCGCCAGAAGGCCTATACAGATCCCTTGAAGCGGAAATGTAATCGTCATTGCGGTCATTTCCGCGGTGCCCATCCTGCTATAAATAATAGCGTAAACGGTTTCCCCAAGGACCCAAATAAGCTCTGTTAAAATAATAGGGTACGTTGTTCGGATAAATTTGGTGACTAGTGACTTGGATGCACTAAATAAATCTTTAAAATCAGCTCCGCCCGGTAATTTGAATTTATATACGGCTCCAATAATAAGCAGACATTCTACAATTCTCGCGATCAAAGTAGCAATTGCAGAACCCTTAAGCCCCCATTCCGGGAAACCAAACTTACCGAAAATTAACAAATAGTTAAGGATGATATTCAAAACTACCGTAAAAAGACTGACAAACATCGGCAGCTTCACATGTTCTGTACTTCTCAGAATCGCAGAATACATCATGGTGAGCATCATAGGAACATACGTTAAAGCTGTAATCTGCAAGAAAATAAATCCATCCTCGATGATTCTGCTATCTGTCGTAAAAAGACTCAGACAAAGCTGTGGCTTAATGAACACAAACAAGGAGAACAGAAATGATAAACTGAACCCTACTAACAATCCGATCCCAAGTAGTCCGGAAATGCTCTTCCGATCCTGTTTACCCCAGAATTGTGCGGCGTAGACTGACACACCCATCGCTAGACCAGCCAATACTACCGAAATGATTCCATATATTTTACTGGACATTCCGACTGAAGCGATCGCAACATCACCGAGCTGACCTACCATTAACTGATCCGTAAGTGTTAAGAGCGCCATAATCAAGCTTTGTAAAGTTACTGGTATTGCTATTTTGTATACATTTCTATAGAAGTCCTTTTTTAACTCAGCGTTCATTCCTACATATCCTCCTAATCGACTACACTGCTTTCAAATAGCGTAATAAAGTAAAATTTTCCCGCGGCTGAACCTCCGCTACTTTAAACTTCTTAATGCAATCCATCTCTGTATAGCCCTCGCCGTCAACTAATGTAATATTGGTAGACCCACCAATAATGATAGGCAGCTGCATCAGAATGATCTCATCCACTAAGCCTTGGTTAAAAATGTGCCAGTTTAAGAACCCGCCTCCTTCTACCATCAAGCTAGTAATTCCGAACTTATCCTCCAATTGATCGTATAGTTGTACAAAATCAACTTCTTCTTCTCCGCAAATCAGGCACTCCTTATTTCGATCACGAAGTATTTCCATTTTATCATCATTTTTCCCTTTTTCAGTTGTTACAATAATGGTTTTTTCTTCATCTGTCAAAACATTACTGTTGAGAGGAATATCCATCGTTCTGGTAGGTATAATCCGAACCGGATTTTTATGCTCCTCGTATCGATTGGTTAAAAAAGGATTGTCCGTATTAATTGTATTTTTACCTACCATAATTCCATCTACATTTCCGCGGAATTTATGGATAAATTCCATATCATAGCTATCAAAAAGACTGAACAAAGGTTTACTCGACTGTCCTGCGCCCAAAGTCAGCTTACCATCAATAGAGATTTGACTAAAAATGCTGGTTTTCATATTTTCTACCCTCTTTCTATGGATTAATTAGCTTGAATACGATTGCTCTGTTGCTGAAAAGCTTGTTCCATTACATTAAATGCACTGACTGCGCCCTGTTTCAGCAATTGATCGAGTCCAGGAGCTATAGCATTCCACACAGCATTCATGATGCGTTCGATAGGCATAGATCGACTATCCTTCAGAAGCCCCACCAGTTGTCCCCGATTCCGTGAATATGTCGACAAAAGCTGCTCCTGAACAACAGGATGCACCGGAGTCCGTTGGACTTTGGTTCCCCACTTGCGCTGGCTTTCTTCACTTAGCATAAATGTTGCAAATGAGATAATCTCTTCTCTCAGCTCGGAATCTGAATCCAGCGAATGATTAGGAAATACTAATCCGATCGATGAAGCCATCGATATGGATGGCTTTCCGTATATTGAAGGCAGCCTGCCTATTCCAAGCCTTTCTCCCATCTGTTGATCCAAATAATTAAAAATCCATTCACCGCAATATATAGCTCCTACCTGACCAGCAATGAACTGCTCCAGCAATTCATTAGATCCATTTAGATTTGCCAAATTGCCAGTTTCCATCTGATCACTTACAAAGTGTAGTGCCTGCTGCATTTCATGGTTAAGAAATGAAGGTGTGCCTTCATGAATTGGCCAGCCTCCAAAGGCTGTAAAGAACGGAATGAACCAATAAGGGTCCAGCAGATCAGCACCTACAGGAACGATTCCTTGATGCTTCAGCCTCTCTCCAAGCTTCTCAATTTCTTCCCATGACGCGGGCGGTTGTTCAAAAATTTCTCTGTTGTAGTATAGAACTATATGATTTCCTTTAATTACTGGCAAGCCATATTGAACAAATTCAACCTGCATGGATGCAAGATCACCTGCTCCGAAGCCTTCCACTATGCTGGACAATTGTTCAGGAACTATAGAGTACAAAGCTGTATCCACAAATACTGCCATATCCGCTGGAACAAAAGCCATATGTGGTGCTTGTCCACCATTCGCTATTTCCTTCAATCGTGGCACTAGCTCTTTAATATTCATGACTTCAGGCGTTACTTTCACGTCATTTTCTTTGGAGTATTGATCACACAGCTCCTCAAGCACCTGAATAGAAGTGTCTCCAGGACCATCGAACTCATGCCAAATGATTAATTCCTTATCCTTGTCACTTGTCATCACTATTAACTCCTCTCAGGTTAAATCTGTTCATTATAGAAGATCATGCCTTGATTTGGTTGGAGCTTAAATTGCTTGTACCGTTGACCTAGATGGACTGCTCCTGACTCACTATTGCTGTCTATTAATAGAACAAATCCTTCATTCACCTTATAAATAGCATCCAAATCTACATTCTGGACTGTATCGGAGCTTAAATTAAAACAGCCTACAAGCAACTCGCTTCCCTGATAATATGCATAAATCAATACTTCACCTTGATCTTCAGGAATAAAAAAATGACCTGGCTGTAAAAGCCCACTATACTGCTTCCTGCAGAGATTTAGCTGATGGAGCAAATCAACCATCGGTACAGGCTCGGTCCAGTTGATCGCCAGCTTGTTAAAAAACGCTCTTGGGATCTCGGCTCCCTGCGTATTATCCCCTAAACCGCAGTTAAGCGGCTGTTCCTCGTTGACTTCCATTCCTGTCGTTAAATATGGAATAGCATTAGGCAAGAAATAATTAAATACGCTCATCATCCTCGCAAGCTGTACCCCCCCACGACTAGTTATTCTTGGCGTATCCGCCGTCTCGGAACAGGCAAACACATGAATCGCAAGCTCTGGCAATTCCCGCAAAAAATTTTGCAGCTTGTCCACTTTAATATCCGTCATGATGTTCCAGCCGCTGCCCAGCATAATGTTATATCCCGTCTTAGCTGCTCTTCTATGATTTCGATTAAATAAATCCTCACTGATCAATATAGCTTGAGGTCTTAATTCTTTTATTTTCTGAAAAATTTCATCCAATAGAGCGGTAGGCAGCACATGGCCGATATCAATTCTGAAACCATCGATTCCGTAAGTGTTGAGATTAAATGAGATGGCGTCGATCAGCATATCCCATAGCTCCCGATTTGGCTCAAGTCCCGGATAATCGTTGCATTTGATCGTATCAAATAGTACGTACGGTGCTTGCTCCGGTGATACATAAGGCTTGGCCAATGGCGAAATATCCTTGTACAAGCGGTAAAAAGTAATATCTGTCCATATCGGTTGAACATCGTTAATCCAGTCAGAGTGTGCCGGTGAAGTTGTAATACCCATTTCCTTCTCTACCAGTGTTAATAGTTCTTCTCCCGTTTGCTTCGCTCTCTTTTTAAGTGCCTGCCACAGCACAGGGTTCAATTCGTTAGGAGGTAATGAGAACTTGCTTAGAAAACCCGAAGTCTCTTCGCTGCGATACACTGTTTCTAATTTATCCGGGGTGCACTCCTCAAAAAAGCCCAATTCAGGAATTTGCGGTGGACGAAATCCCTCTAATTGATCCAAATGCATCCAGTACACCCAATCAGGATGGTCCTCAATAACTGCGCTATTCTTGGCTGTTACTCTGGGAATGAAATCAACCACAACTTTAATATCGAGCAGGTGGCAGGCTTCAACAAGCGCCGCCATTTCATCGTCCAATGTAAAATCCTGCATCCCATCCAGTAAGTGATCATGTAATTGGTCATCCAGCTCGAACAGAGTATGCACCGCATACGGCGAACCGATATCTCCCTTCAGATTAAGATGACTGTAACGGGTCACAGGAAGTAAATACAGGATGTTTACGCCCATTTTTTTAAGAAGGGGAAGCAGAATCATCGTTCGCAAAAAAGTCCCGGACTGCAGCTCACCTATGTGAGCATAATCCCAAGCGGTGGTGTATCTGACCAAGGAGCAATAAATGACGCTTTCGTCGAGGTTACTACGATCAGACATGTAATATTGTGACGATGAATTAAACAAATACTGGAGGTGAGAGACTATGAAATCTATAGGATGTACCTGAATCTCGCCGTCCTTTGCATCCAGAATATTCGCATATTTACTCTCATTCCATATGGCTGGTATCCATATCGGTTGTATGTCTCTACGTCTATTCGACATCAGAAATCGATGAATTTGCTTCAAACGCTCTGGTTGGTTCATCAAACCATCTCCCTTTTTTTGAAAGAAGAAGAAACTTTCATTTCAAATTTCAGAAAACAAATACAGTTTTCAAAGATTGAGACACTAAAGAAGCCCCGGTCTCGAGGTTATACCCTAGCAATTCATGTATCGCTGTCTCATAGTCCTCCAGATCGAGCTTTCTTGTGACTAACGCAGACAATTCAGGATGATTCGCCGCAAATTGCAACGACTCTTCAAAGGTCCCCAAATATTCCCCGGCTCCTATCAGCTTCACAGCATTCTGCGTATAGTGAGTAGGATGGATGGTATACTCATACTTTCCGTTAATGCCGAAAGGAATGATCCTTCCTCCTCGCTCCACCCATTGCTCTGCAACCGCCATCTGATTGCCAACGGTATCTATGACGACATCAAATTTGCCAACCCCTAGCAGTTGATTTACCCTGGTATCATCCAGCTCATCAGGCAGAACTGCGACATCCGAAAACTGACGGGCAAGAGACAATCGATATGGATTACACTCGGTTGCCATCGTTACACATCCCAAATGCTTACTCACGATCTGACACAGCAGCCCCATAGGACCTGAGCCAAGAATAAGAACACGATCTATTGCAGTAACTTCTGCTTCATTGAAATTATGAAGAACGCAAGCCAATGGCTCTATTAAAACGGCAGCCTCCCAGCTTATCGAATCAGGAAGCTTGTGTACAAATTGCTCTTTTGAAACAACATATGGAGCGAACATCCCCTGCGTATTTAATCCTGCTATCCGCATTCCTTGTCCATCTGCTCCGATACACAGGTGAAGTTGCCCCTTTTGGCAGAAGCGACATTTACCACAGCTCTGGTTCGGGTCTATCACGACACGATCACCTGCCTTAAACCGCGTTACCTTGGAACTTACTTGGATTACAGTTCCAACAGCCTCATGTCCCCGGATTACTCCTGAAATCCCGGGCTCCTTACCCGTAATAACTGCAAGATCAGTACCACATATACCCGATAACTCAACTCTTACTTTGACATCATCTTCTTGGATACATTGCGGTTCCAACCTATCACACAGCTCAAGACGATTTTTCTCACTCCACTCTAGTGCCTTCACAATCCAATATCGCTCCTCTCTGTGTCTTTGTCTTTGTAAAAACATATGCAGCTAGCGCAAACGTTTGAGCATATGTTATCACATATCATTGTAAAAGTAAGGAAATAAATGTCGAAATATGGTGCTTGCGCGAAATATTTTTATATCTTTTAAATAAAAAAAATTTATCGATGTCCACTTGAAGCCTATACCTTCTGAAACCTCAAAGGGAGCTGTCCCTAAAGTAGGTTTACTGTCAAAACTAGAAATAGCGGTGCAGGGAAGACGCTCCCTGCACCGCTTGATCCTGCCGCATTCTATGACCGTATCTCATGTGTAATAGTGTCATGATGCGGAATTCCTGAAATT
>RCUF01000508.1_pt1 | contig 11235 bp, 7 predicted proteins | sample 2166311 | NCBI WGS metagenome assembly RCUF01 (sample SAMN09932608, study PRJNA488358) | compost metagenome | feature: garden; material: soil; isolation source: compost soil in 4-hydroxybenzonitrile-enriched culture | place: Germany: Experimental Botanical Garden Goettingen | collected 2016-01-27
GAACTCCAGCCTTCCAAGCTGGTAGCGTGGGTTCGATTCCCATCACCCGCTCCATAATTACAGCATCAACATCATCAAATGGATGATGTTTTTTGTTATAGTTTTGCTTTTTTTTATACTCTTGCAGTTTATTGCTTCACCGTGTTAGGGTGGATAAGAGTTCTATACTTACTATGATATTACACAGAAGGTCGGGTAAGTGACAGTGTTGTTATAACAAGGATGCATAATTATGAGGCGGCTACTTGTTCTCACTTCTTTTAATGCTGTAATATCAAGCGGCGGTATAGTTTGAAAAACGTCGCAATATACGATAAATCGTATAAAAAAACGTGTTTATGTTCGATAATTCGTAAATTTCCTTAATTTCCTTACAAATAAAGTGAAGATTTTCAGGGGAGTTTATTGTATTATGTTAGGAAGGCTTCTAGATAGACGGAATTAGGGATGGATGAAATGGGGGAGACAAATGACAGAATTAACGGAAACGGCGAGTAAGAGCAACTTGAATAATTTGCTTCGACGCGATATCCGTTTTTTGGGCAATATTCTAGGAGAGGTCCTTGTACACCAAGGCGGCAATGAACTCTTGGATATTGTCGAGAAGATTCGTGAAGCCAGTAAATCGCTCCGGTCCGTGTTTTTACCGGAACTGCATGAAGAGTTCAAAGACATGATTAATTCTCTTGAACCCGAGATTCGTCACCAAGTAATCCGTGCATTTGCTATTTATTTTCAGCTGGTTAACATTGCTGAGCAAAATCACCGGATTCGTCGCAAACGTGACTACGAACGTTCCGCTGGTGAGACAGTACAGCTTAACACAATCGAAGCTGCTGTAAAGGAACTGAAGGATAACGGGTTTGATTACAGAGAAGCTGAAGAAATTATTCAGGGTATGTCACTTGAACTCGTCATGACAGCTCATCCTACTGAGGCCATGAGACGCGCTATTCTGGATATTCACAAACGGATTGCCGATGATGTAATGCAGCTTGACAACCCAACGCTAACGTTCCGTGAACGGGAACAATTGAGAGAGAAGCTTCTTAATGAAGTAATTACTCTATGGCAAACTGATGAGCTTCGTGACCGCAAACCTACCGTTCTTGATGAAGTACGGAATGGGATGTATTATTTTCACGAAACGTTTTTTCATGTCTTGCCGGATGTATATCAAGAATTGGAACGATGTCTTGGTAAATACTATCCAGAGCATTTATGGCACGCGCCTACTTACCTCCGCTTTGGATCATGGATCGGCGGAGACCGTGACGGCAACCCATCTGTAACATCCGACATTACTTGGCAGACACTCAAAATGCAGCGTAAAATGGTTGTTCGCGAGTACCAACGCACTTTGGCTGAATTGTTCAAATATTTGAGCTTCAGCACATCTATTGTCGATGTGACTGACGAGCTGTTAGCCTCTATCCAAAAGGATCGTCTTCAAGTGACATTGAACAAGACACCAAAGTGGAACAACGAGAAAGAGCCTTATCGCGTAAAACTGACTTATATGACGGAAAAGCTGAATAATCTTCTAGATGAGAATAAGAAAGACACACTGGAGCGTTATACTGATGTTAAAGAACTGATCGATGATTTGAAGATCATTGACCGTAGCCTTCGTCATCATTACGCCGATTATGTAGCTGATTCTTACATTAAAAGAATGATTCGTCAGGTTGAACTGTTTGGATTCCATACAGCTACACTCGACATTCGTCAGCATAGCCAAGAGCACGAAAATGCAATGACTGAAATTTTGGCGAATATGAATATCGTAAGTAATTATGCCGAACTTTCTGAGGCTGATAAAATTAAACTGTTGGAGCAGTTGCTGAACGATCCGCGTCCATTAACTTCTCCGTATCAGGAATACAGTGCCAGCACAACAGAATGTCTCAATGTCTACCGTACTGTATTTAATGCTCAAAAAGAATTTGGAGCAAAATGTATTACTAGTTATTTGATTAGTATGGCAGAAGCTGCAAGTGATGTTCTTGAAGTAATGGTGTTTGCAAAAGAGGTAGGTTTGCTTCATAAAGAAGCAGATGGAACAGTAACATGTACCCTTCAAGCAGTGCCGCTCTTTGAAACCGTAGATGATCTGCATGCTGCGCCAGGCATTATGAGACAATTGTTCAGTATGCCAATCTACCGTCAATCTGTAGCTGCTATGAATGACCTGCAGGAAATTATGCTTGGTTATTCCGATAGTAACAAGGATGGCGGCGTAGTTACAGCTAACTGGGAACTTCGTGTAGCATTGAAACAAATTACTGCTGCTGGGAATGAGTTTGGCGTTAAATTAAAATTTTTCCATGGGCGCGGTGGAGCGCTCGGTCGTGGCGGTATGCCTCTTAACCGTAGTATTCGAGTGCAGCCTGCTGAAACGATCGGCGGGGGCATTAAAATTACCGAACAAGGCGAGGTTATTTCCTCTCGTTATTCTTTAAGAGGTATTGCATACCGCAGTCTTGAGCAGGCTACTTCGGCACTCATCAGTGCTTCGATTGAAGCTAGATTGATTAAAAATCATGACATTAGCCCTCAAGAAAAGAACTGGGAAGAAATTTGCGCAGGAATCTCAGAGACATCACTGAACAAATATCAGGATTTGGTATTCCGTGAGCCGGATTTCCTGAAATATTTCCGCGAGTCTACACCTCTTGTGGAAGTCGGCGAACTGAATATCGGCTCCCGGCCATCTAAACGTAAAAATAGCGATCGCTTCGAAGATTTACGTGCGATTCCATGGGTGTTCGCATGGACGCAAAGCCGGTATTTATTCCCGGCATGGTATGCGGCAGGTACGGGTCTTCAGACCTTCTATCAGAACAAAGAAGAGAATATGAAGATCATGCAGGATATGTACCAGAACTTCACATTCTTCCGTTCACTGATTGATACTTTACAATTTGCTATTATTAAAGCCGATCTGGTCATCGCAAAAGAATATGCTAAGATGTGTGGAGATGATGAGGTTAGGGGCCGTATATTCAAGCAAATTGAACATGAGTTCAATTTGACTAAAGAATTGGTTCTTCAAATTGTTGGTGTTACAGAAATTCTTGATAATACACCATCCCTGCAAGAATCAATTCGTCAGCGTAATCCTTATATCGATCCACTCAGCTACTTGCAAGTACAGCTTCTCACTGAACTACGGGCTGCACGTGAAGCGGGAAGAGATGATACGATTCTATTACGTGAAGTACTGCTTACTATTAACGGTATTGCAGCAGGACTTCGGAATACGGGCTGATACGCTACGTGATGGATAGTCGCTTTATTTGAAAACAAGCCGAATTTTCTCAGATAAGAGATGAATTCGGCTTGTTTTGTTTATAAAGAGGCCTATTCTATTGCAATTTGATGGGACATGAATTAACATTTGAATGAAGCGCTAGCAGTCGGAGATGTCCGGAATAAGCAGTTGAAACAGAAGGCTGGACAGGGTATGTGGAGCATAATCCATAGCCGTTCATAGATCTGGGGGAAAATATGGTGGTGAACCATTTTGATACGAGGCTTGTAAAATTGGCACGTAAGGGTGACCAAGGTGCATTTGCAGAGCTCGTTGATCTATATAAGGATAAAATATTTCATTTGGCATATCGGATGCTGAGTAATCGGCATGAAGCAGAGGATATTGTTCAAGAAACGTTTTTGCGTGTCTATAAAAACTGGAATCGTTATGACGAGAAGCAGAAATTTTCTACATGGATATATCGTATTGCAACAAATCTGTGCATTGATCGTCTTCGGAAACGTAAGCCCAATTATTATTTGGATGCCGAAATGAACGATCAGGATGGTTTGGATGGCTACTCGCTGATACCAGGTGATGAACGAACTCCTGAAAGTGAATATTTATTATCAGAGACTCAGCAGATGATCCATCAGGCGATTGAAGGATTGCCCGCGAAATATAAATCTGTAATTATTTTAAGATATTTGCAGGAGATGTCGTTACAAGAAATTGGTGAGATTTTGGATATGCCTGTAACGACGGTAAAGACTCGTGTGCACCGGGGACGGGAATTTCTGCGTAAAAAATTGGAGCCAAAAATGTCCTGATTTTTTGTGAAACGCTTTGAAGTTTATAACGTAATGTATGATAGGACGACTATTTTATTTGTTCAGGTCAGGTTAATTCATAGATCGGTTAGAACAGAATGAACTGGAAAGGATTGGCTATTATGGATTGCAAACAAGCCAGCTCATTAATGCATGAGTATTTTGATGATGATTTGACACATGAGCAAGTCGTAGAGCTAAAGCATCATCTTCAAGGATGCTCCGTTTGCAGCGCCAGATTTCAAGAGTTGGAGCAGACCGAAATGGTGTTGTTCTCGACGATTCGACACAAAGCGTTATCTGCACCAGATGAGCTTGTTAATGCGATCATGAATAAGATTCCAAAACAGCGCAGACAACAAGCATGGGTAGGCTGGATCAAGAAACATCCTGCATTGACAGCAGCCGCGGTGTTTTTATTTGTAATGGTGTTTAGCTCTTTATCTTTATGGAAGAGTGATGAACAACTCGTTGTAAAAGTGGCTGATCTTGATCAGGTCATTATTAATGGTGATACGGTGACAGTTCCTGAAGGATCAACCATTGCAGGTAACCTGACTGTAGAGAATGGCAAAGCTGAAATTTATGGCGATGTACAGGGCAATCTGACAGTGATCGACGGATCATATTATCAGGCCTCGACAGCTCATATCTCGGGAGAGATTAAGAGCATTGATCAGGCTCTGGATTGGATTTGGTACAGGATCACTAATACTTTTACGGAAGTCGCCTATAGGTAACTGGAAAGCATAAGACGTATGACTCGGCGCCTCCCTTACGGGAAATAGGCGTCTTTTCTTTTTTTTGAACCCAATTTCATTCTGTATTGTGCCAAACTTGCATCTGTCTGTGGAACGTTATAACCTAGAGGTTAGGGGAATTATAAATAGACAGGCACTGTAGAGAAGTATATAAACCTATTCCGTACAACTTAGCAGGTTATCGGGATACGTAGCGGGGGTCGCAACATGAACTATTTTGCTAATTTAACCTGGCAGGATGTCATCAAAGATGTTATCGATATTCTTATTGTTACCTATATCATTTACCACCTGATTCTGCTTGTCCGTGGAACGCGTGCAATCCAGTTACTGAAGGGGATTTTAGTCCTCGTCGTTATTTGGGCTGTAAGCACATTGTTTGACCTATATACGCTGAAATGGCTCATGAATCAGATGTTCACCTTCGGAGTGCTGGCCATATTTATTATTTTCCAGCCAGAATTAAGACGTGCGCTCGAACAGCTTGGACGCGGTAAGCTCTTTGGGAGGAATACAGCGGATGAGGAAGAATTCGGTAAAGAGGTTGGCGAAATCATTAAGGCGCTTAATTATTTATCACGTAGAAAAATCGGTGCGTTAATTGTGTTTGAACGGGATACTGGTCTTAATGAATATAAAGAATCTGGTATTCCGATTCAGTCGGTGATCACTTCACAATTGCTAATTAATATTTTTATTCCTAATACGCCGCTTCATGATGGGGCTGTTATTGTTCAGGGCCATCGTATCTCATCAGCGGCATGTTATTTACCTTTGTCGGAGAATCCTTTTATTAGTAAAGAGCTTGGAACACGTCACCGGGCAGCGATTGGAATTAGTGAAGTTGGGGATGCTTTGTCGATTGTAGTCTCTGAGGAGACAGGTCAAATATCACTGGCCATGGATGGACAAGTTGTTCGTGATATTAACGAAGAATCATTAATTTCGAAACTATATGAAGAATTAGGTCCTAATTCAAAAGAAAAAGAGAAACGTGTTCCTTTCTGGAAAAAGAAGGGGGACGATAAAAATGGATAAATGGCTGACCCACAACAATTTTGCCAAGTTAATTGCACTGATCTTTAGCGTGATTCTATGGGCAATGGTTCACATTGATAGCGGAACGCCTGTTGCCTCCACAACAGCAATTGAAAAAACAAAAGTGATTGATAACGTTCAGATCCAGGTCACTGGTTTTGATAGTGATAAATACGTACTTTATGAGCTGGAGCCGGATAAGGTTCGTTTGGAAGTAAAGGGTAAAAGAACGAATATTACGACGAATTTCTCAGATTATAAAGTAAAACTGGACTTGGGCAATGTTGGGCCTGGAACGATTACGCTACCTTTGACCTATGAGGGTCCTTCAGGCGTTCAGTTAATCTCGATGGAACCTTCGATCATCAAGGTAACTATTGAAGCTAAAGCGACAAAAGAGGTGCCTGTAACGATTATGACGACGGGTACGCCGAAAAATGGACTTGAGTTAGGAACTCCCGTTATTGCAGGGAAGTCTGCGGTTCAGGTAACTTTGCCGGAGAGTGAACTTGATGATCTGCAGAAGGTACAAGGTACTATGGATGTCAATGGACTAAGTGATAGTGTCAAAGGAAAGGCAGTTAAGCTGACTGCTTATGATAAGCAAGGCAACAAAATGGAAAATGCTGAAATTTCACCAAATACAGTCGATGTAGATATTCCGTTGAATAAGATGTATAAGAATGTTCCGATTGAACTACGTCATACTGGGCAGCTGCCGGAAGGTTACGTCCTAACAGTTCTAAGTACAGAAGTGGAAGGTGTAGCAGTCTATGGTTCGAAAGAAGCTTTGGAGGGTATAAATTCCTATCCGATAACTATTGATTTGAGCCGATTTAATGAGGCTACTGAGACTAAATTCTCGGTGGACTTGACTCCGCCTGAAGGTTTTGAGAAAATCGAGCCGAGCTCTGTTCAGGTTTCTGCTCAGGTTGTACATGGCGGAAAGAAGCTGATTGATGGCATACCTGTTACATTTACGGAACAAGGCCAAGACTTTACAGCGGAGTTCATTCAACCTGCCGATGGTACAGTATCACTAACGGTATTAGGTGCTGATGATATTATTGGCAAAATAAAGCCAGAGGATATCAAGGTCACAGCAAGTCTTGCTCAGTTGGCTGCAGGAAAGCACACTATCCCTGTGACTGTAACATTGCCTGATAATGTTAAGCTGGCAGAGCCAGATCAATCGAAAGAGATTGTGGTTGAGCTGACGGAGAAAGCAAATCCAGCGACTACTTTACCGGAGGTAGAGCCAGAACCCACTACAGAGGATGAGCCTGCTCCTGCTAATGGAGAGCATGGAAATGCTGCAACAAATGCAAATAACACCGGGGGATGAAAATCTTGAAGTCTGTTTCGTCCGTAGAGAATAGTCAGGGCAAGGCTTCGCAAATTGTTGAAGGAGTGAAATCATGGGGAAGTATTTTGGTACAGATGGAGTAAGAGGGGTAGCTAATAAAGAATTAACTGCAGAATTAGCATATCAGATTGGAAGATGTGGAGGATATGTGCTTGCAGGACAGGTTCCGAAGCCAAAGGTAGTAATCGGTATGGATACTCGGATTTCGGGACTTATGCTGGAATCTGCACTGGTAGCAGGCATGTTATCGATCGGTGCTGACGTTATTCGTCTAGGTGTTGTCTCTACACCTGCGGTTGCTTATTTAACACGTGTACTTAAGGCTGATGCGGGAGTTATGATTTCAGCTTCTCATAATCCGGTCGAGGATAATGGTATTAAATTTTTTGGTAACGACGGTTTCAAGCTGTCTGATGAGACGGAGCTGCAGATTGAAGAATTGATGGATAAAGAAGTAGACGAGCTTCCACGTCCAATCGGTGGCGGTTTAGGTTCAGTAACTGTGGATACAGAATCCAAACTGAAATATTTGGAGCATTTGAAAACTACGATAAGCCATTCTTTTGAAGGATTGAAGGTCGTACTTGATTGTGCTAATGGTGCTGCTTATGAGCTTGCTCCGGAGTTGTTCAAAGAGCTAGGCGCAGAGGTTTATACGCTTGCTGCAGAACCTAATGGATTAAATATTAACGATCATTGCGGGTCCACACATCCAGAAAAGCTTAAAGAAGAGGTCGTACGTCTCGGGGCACACTTGGGATTAGCATTCGACGGTGACGCAGATCGCCTGATCGCGATTGACGAAAAAGGTGAAGAGGTCGATGGCGACTATATTTTGTGTATTTGTGGCGATGCTATGAATCGTGCAGGTAAGCTTAAAGATAGCACGATAGTATCAACAGTAATGAGTAACTTCGGTTTCTATAAAGCAACAAAGAAGCTATCCCTTAACACTCAACAGACCGCTGTAGGCGACCGTTATGTGATGGCAGAAATGATTCGTGGGGGCTATAACCTTGGCGGTGAACAATCGGGTCACGTTATTTTCCTTGAGTACAACACGACAGGAGACGGTATTCTAACAGCTATTCAGCTCGTAGATACACTTATAGCATCTGGTCAATCGCTTAGCGAGCTCAAAAAGGTAATGAAGCAATATCCACAGGTGCTTGTGAATGTCCGTGTACAGGATAAGAGTAAATATGTTGGCAACGTAGCGATTGAACAGGCTATTGCGAAGGTGGAGGATAAGTTAAGCGATAATGGGCGGGTATTAGTGCGTCCTTCCGGTACAGAATCCTTGATCCGTGTAATGGCAGAAGGACCAGAGAAGCAGGAGCTTGAAGAGCTTGTTGGACAGATTGTTGCAGTTGTTGAAAAAGAACTGGTATAGGTTCACGGAAATAATATTTATTTTAAATTTATAGGACTATAAAATAAGCCGCTGGAACGAGTCATTTTATGTTTCAGCGGCTTTTATTGAGGGTAATTGCAATGAGGGGACGGTGATGTGATCATTTTAGGCGAGCAATGATTGCAAAAAGTCTCTGGGATGCATATAATAAGCATATTCAATATGAGAAAGTGAGGGTAGTGAGGTTACGTGCAACATTAAGCGCCAGAGCTTCATTTCGCGCGTAGAAGTCATTCATCCCATTAAAGTTTAATGAAGTATCAATGGGTGATGGCTGACGGCAAATGCAAGCTGACGAGGTGGAGGTGTTCGAATTGTTCGGCGGGGGCCTCCCGGTGAAGCATCACATCGTAACCATAAGGGCAAAAGGAATGGGCGACCGTTCCCACAAACCTTTTGGACTGATGCCACAAATCATGAGTGTTAGCAGGTAAGTATGCGGAGAAACGCGGTAAGAGAGACGTGTGGACATTCATGAAAATGGAAGAAGTAAGAATGTAACTTTCTCATTTTTTCAGACAATTGAATAGTCTGTCCTTTCTCCTATTGCGGTATATCTTCCGTGTATTTTTGCTTGCGCAAAAATTTGAAGTTGACGAACGGAGGATATATAAATTATGTGTGGTATTGTTGGATATATTGGGGAAAGAGATACACAGGCGGTATTGATCGAAGGACTTAAGAAACTGGAGTATCGTGGTTATGATTCTGCCGGGATCGCTGTTTTTACAGATGCGGGTCTCAAAATTTCGAAATCGATCGGTCGATTGGCCAATCTTGAATCTAAACTAGAAGGAGCTCCACTTGTTGGTTCTGCCGGAATCGGTCATACACGCTGGGCAACTCACGGTAAACCGTCTGATGTCAATTCTCACCCACATACGGACCACAGCCAGAAATTCTCGGTCGTGCATAACGGGATCGTTGAGAATTATCTGGATTTGAAAGAGGAATTGATCAGCCAAGGATATGAATTTGTGTCGGAGACTGATACAGAAGTAATCTCTCACCTGGTAGCTCGTGAATATCAAGGAGATATCGTTAAGGCAGTTCAGAAAGCAATCACTTACATGCGCGGTGCTTTTGCGCTAGGAGTATTGACTGAATACGAACCTAACAAGCTCGTTGCAGTACGTCAAGCAAGTCCGCTTATTATCGGTATTGGCGAAGGAGAGAACTTTATCGGTTCTGATATTCCAGCTATCCTGAATTATACTCGTAAAGTGTATATCCTGAACGACGGTGAAATGGCAGTATTGACAAAAGATTCTGTCGAACTGATGACTATTGAGGGGAATTTTATTTCTCGGGAAATGACGAATGTCGAATGGGATGCTGTAACTGCTGAAAAAGGCGGTTTTGATCACTTTATGCTCAAGGAAATTTATGAGCAGCCAAAAGCATACCGCGACACGATGCGTGGACGGATTGATGAAAGTGGAAGTAAAGTTATTTTCCCTGAACTGAATCTGACAGAAGAGAAGATTCGTTCCATCAACAACATTCACATCGTTGCGTGCGGTACGGCTTATCATGCAGGTCTTGTTGGCGGTACAGCGATTGAACGTCTTGTTCGTATCCCTGTAGCATTCGATGTTGCTTCCGAATATCGTTACCGTTCACCATTGATTACTCCGGAAACATTGGTTATCGTAGTCAGCCAATCCGGTGAAACAGCTGATACACTGGCAGCGCTTCGTGAAGCTCATGCGAACGGTGCACACGTGCTTGCTATTACAAACGTAGTAGGCAGCTCGATCGCCCGTGACGCTGATGATGTTATCGCGACTCTGGCGGGTCCAGAAATTGCCGTAGCTTCGACAAAAGCATACACTTCACAGCTTATCGCGTTCTACCTTTTCAGTCTGTATTTGGCTGAAGTTCGTGGAACACAAACGGCTGAAGAAATCAGCCATATTATTGCAGCTATGCAATCTCTTCCTGAGCAAGTGGAAGCTATGCTTGAAAATACAGATGCAATCAAAGCATATGCAGAGCATATTTCCAACCATAACAACCTGTTCTTTATCGGACGTGGCGTTGACTATGCAGTCGCTCTTGAAGGCTCACTCAAGCTTAAAGAGATCTCGTACATTCACTCTGAAGCTTATGCAGCAGGTGAATTGAAGCACGGTACACTTGCTCTAATCGAGGACGGTATTCCAGTCATCGCTCTTGCAACCCAAGAAGCATTGCTTGAGAAAACAGTAAGCAACATCAAGGAAGTAAAAGCTCGTGGCGCAGAAGTAATGGCACTTAGCCACGAAGAGCATGTATCAAGCCTGCTCAAATCCGTTGATCAAGCTTTTGCAATTCCTAAAACATTACCATTGCTTACACCGGCTCTGTCCGTAGTACCATTGCAATTGCTTGCTTACTACGCATCCCTTGCTCGTGGTAATGATGTGGATAAACCGCGTAACTTGGCGAAGAGTGTTACGGTGGAGTAGGGGAGTAGATTTGAGACACTTAATTTGTCTAAAGAAAATAAAGTGTTAGACTGAAAAATAAAGTATTAGACTGAAAAATAAAGTATTAGGCTGGCGGGCGCTTCATTAAGCTAACGGGCT
>RCUF01000510.1_pt1 | contig 11194 bp, 3 predicted proteins | sample 2166311 | NCBI WGS metagenome assembly RCUF01 (sample SAMN09932608, study PRJNA488358) | compost metagenome | feature: garden; material: soil; isolation source: compost soil in 4-hydroxybenzonitrile-enriched culture | place: Germany: Experimental Botanical Garden Goettingen | collected 2016-01-27
CAATAGGATAATTTTCTATCGCAACAATAGTATGGAACAGTGGATCATCTATATTTTTTCCACACATTGCTGCAATTTCAGGATAGGCTAGGTGTTCATGGTCCTTATGGTGCAATATTTGATTATGCACTTTTTTTACTAAACCTAAAGCGCTCTCTCCACTTCCCTTAATACATAGTGGTACCGTATTAATAAACATCCCCACCATATTATCCATTCCACTAATATCAGGAGTTCTGCCAGATACGATTGTCCCAAAAATGATATCGTCTGATAGGCAGTATCGTTGCATCAATACATACCAAATACTATAAATAAATGATGCCAAGGTGACTTGATGCGTTCCAAGATAATCTTGAAGTTGTGTATGAATTACATCTGATAAATAAAATTCATGACTATTGGAATCTGAATCCCCTACTCCATCCATCGCTCTATTTAACAAGGGTAAGCCATTGTAATCTGTATTTAGCAAATAACTTTTCCAGTATGATTGAGTAACTTGATCTATATGAGAGTGTCGTTTCAAATACTCTTTATAGTCAGTTTTCTGCGGTATTTGAGGTAATTCCTTATTCAAAAGAGTATGATATGCTGTTGAAAACTCCCGCAATATGATTCCAAGGCTCCAACCATCCAGCAGAACATGATGATAGTTAATTGATAGAATATAAGAGTAGTCTTCCATTTTTATCAAACTAATTTGAAAAGGATTTGAATCTAGATTAATCACATCTTCTTGAAAATATTTATTTTTCTCATCTTGTATTTTTCTCTGCTTGTCTTCTTCTCTACAATTAGAAAGATCGATATGGCGTATAGATAGCGGCTTATGCTTCAAAATAATCTGAACAGGCTCCTTTAGCTTCTCCCAAACAAAAACGGAGCGAAGCACCTCATTGCACTCTATTACACACTCCCAAGCATTTTCTAGCATTTGCGTATCCAATTGTTGCTGAATCAGTAAATTTATCTGCTCAATATATAAGAATTCATTAGGATAATATAAATGTGTAAAGAGCATGCTTTTTTGCATAGGGGTCATAGGTAAAATATCATCGACATTCTTCTTATCAATCTTCATATTAACCTCCCTAATCAAGCCATTTGTAAATGAAGTTAAGTTCCTCTTGCTCTAATAACTGCATCCGCTTATATATACGTTCCCATCGATTAATAACTAATGTTTTTCTCAAATTAGCTTCTGTACATGTTAATAAAACCATCTTCCATATTTCGTTTATTGCATTCAGATGCGACATGCAAGGATGTTCTTCTCCAAGAAAATGTGTAAGCAAATAGACCATTACCGATTTAGCCTGATAGATTTCCTGGATATTGCGAATCATCATGTCACCTTCAGTAAGTAAGCGATTAGTAGAACACATAATGCCATTACATTGACTAAGAATGCATTGCAATATGTTCACATTGTCAAGTAACTCCTGTTTTTTAGTACGTACATAGGCGATATAAGACTGATAACAAGCTGATGCATTTGTATAATCTGACGTTTCTTTTACTATAAATAAATGATTTTTAGTTGTATCTGCTTGTATAAGTCGTAAGCCATTACTATAGCAATTGGCCAAATCCTCAAAAGAAATAGGAATCATCTCATACGCAAGACTATCAACATGTTCATGCTCCAAAATATAAAAAGCATGCTCTTCAATGTTGTAGCCAACCACGCAAACAAAGTGATACCAATGGTTACGTTGATACATATCATCCCGATTAGGTTCATAGTAACAATCAATCCCAATGATAACAGGCGTGTCAGCGGAGATAGCATTTATAATGCTCTCATGAAATTGCTTACTCTCTGCCAGACTTGTAATTTGAAGCCCCTGCTCATGCATAACATCCGCATAATCTTTCATGGATTGATAAGCTATACCAAATGTTCCATTCAACTTAGCACTGTAAAAAGGAATATCATTACATAAAAATGAAGGAACTTCTCTTTGATAATACGTTGCAACAGTGAAAAATGAATTGTAGAAACAGCTACGATAAAAGAAGCTATCAAAAGGCCTCACTGATGAAATTATCTTCGTAACAGGAATATCCTTCCTTTGTATAAGATTATCTATCAAAATCATGTCTTCAATAACTTGAATTGATGCTTTCTCGTTGCTATCATCATGTACAGAGCAATCCTTCAATTTATTCGAAATGAGTACCGCCATATCCGAAAAAATAGGATAAGTAAAAATATCTTCAAGTGAAATATCTACATCTAATTTCTCATATATTTGATAGATTAATGACATAACATTCAGCGAGCTTCCTCCCAACTGAAAAAAATGTCCTTTCCGATCAAATCTATCAATATTAAGTAGATCCTTCCATAGGTTGTAAAGAGTCACTTCAATATTGTTATCGCCATCATGACTTTCACTAGATATGATAATGCGTGGATCAATCAAAGCGTGGGAATCAACTTTCCCTCTCTCATTCAACTTTAGTGTATGCATAGTAATATACTGTACAGGCAACATATAATGTGGTAGACCTTGTTCCAACCTTTTTTGTATACTGTCAATATTTATTGTTTCGGGTGCAATATAAGCAATGATACTGCCATCTATTCCCTCCTCATCCTGTGGGAAATATTTAATGGCACACTGCAAAACCCCCTCAACCGACAAAATATAATTTTCTATTTCCTCAGGCTCAATGCGATATCCTCGAATTTTGAATTGCCGATCCTTCCGGCCAATGAACTGAATCTCACCATTAGACAGTTTTTTACCTAAATCACCAGTTTTGTAGTTATACCAAGTATTGTTATCAAGGACTTCTATTTCAAACCTCTGTCTTGTTAAATCCTTATTATTAAAATATCCAAGTGAGCAGTATGGGGAACGAATAACAATCTCACCTATTTGCTCTTCTTGACATTCTTTTCCATTCTCCCCTATTAAATGAACAATAGTATCTAAGATAGGGCGTCCAATGGGAATAGTACATGCATGAACATTCTCGAGGGTAATCCTATGATACATTTTGGCTAGAGTCGTCTCCGTGGGTCCATATAAATTAATGAACTCAATTCTGTGACCTACACGCTCATACCATTGTCGTAAATCTTTTACGGATGGTGATGCCCCAGCAAGCAAAATATATTTCAGATTAGGAAATTGATTCATATATAAATCTTGGCTACTCAAAATATGAAATACACCAGGTGTACAATGAATAATCTCAATCTGTGATTGTTCCAGCCACTGTGCTAAACGTTTTCCATCTAGAATTGTTTGTTTGTCTGGAGGAATACATATTACCCCCCCAGAGCATAACGGTAAAAAGATATCTCGTAAAAAAGGATCATGACTAAAATCTGTCAACTGACTGGTTCGCATGCCTACTTGCACATTTAATGCTTGCATCTCCCAGGATATGAAGTGAGCTAAGCTTTTGTTTCGTCCAGCTACAGCATTCGGACGCCCCGTTGTTCCAGATGTAAAATAAAGATATAACATTTCATCAGGTTGACTACCTAACTCTAAACTATATTCAACATCTGAAAGTTGGTTAACATTTTCAATCAAATCACAATAATCAACACAGACCCATGAATCATCAAACACAGAAATCAGATCGTTATTATCATAGATGACAATTCCTTCATCTAAAATTGAAAGGATATTATTGATTCGCTCCTTTGGTGCTTTAGGGTCTATAGGTACGAATACACAGGAAGCAAACATGACACCTAATGCTGTTAAAAGTACTTTTTCAGGGTCAGACATAAATACAACACAAAGCTTCCCCATCCTGTTAGCTGTGATCCTGTTTATATTAGTTTGAATACAAAATGCGTTTTGAAAACACTCCTCATATGAAATCTGCTTGTTCACTTTTTGAATTGCGATTGCTGTTCTAGGTGTGTCTTCAAATGACTTCATTAACATCTGCTGAATCGTTTTCGCTCCCATAACCTCCAAGCCTCCTTATTATTGTGATGCTATTTCAAACATATTTAAAAAAAGTCCAAACGTAAGCAAGATGATCAACTGGTCACTTTCAAAAGGTAGATTAAGTTTAAACCCTTCTTTTAAATAGCTTGTTTTTAATTGCTCCACTATATCAGCGTTAAAAAAACCTTGTCTTTTTATTGTTTCATATGAAAGGATATCTGTAACAAATTCTTTATTTGTTCTTAAAATATCTGGACTCCCCGGTGCAACAAATGCAAATTTCTTCCGCTTAATAATTTGTTGTGGGACCTGACCCTTTGCCAATTGCTTCAATATATATTTCTCTGTGAAGTTTCTTAGCTTCAAGTCAGATGGTATTGAACAAGCAAATTCAACAACATTAATATCTAGAAACGGATATCTTGCTTCAATCGAATTCGCATATGCCATTCGATCACCATGATCTGAAATCAAGTGATCTGCTAATCTTAGCTTGAAGTCAATATAAGACCTTCTTTGTACATCATCTAATTCTCCCATCATATGAATGTCAAGGTTGGTCGAATGTATCGCATTTACAACCGCAAGCTCTTGTTGGACTGAAGAAGAATACAAAGCATTACATGTTTCACTCCATTTATAATGATCTCTTTCGTACATAAACTGGGGATCATTCCATAGTTGTCTACGAATTTCTTGCTCATGAATATTATGTCCATAACTAGGATTCTGCCTTCTATACTTATCAAATTGATAGCCCACGTATCCAGCAAATAGCTCATCTGCGCCCTCACCCGTCAATATCACTTTTTCACTTGTACTATTCACTAAGGATGAGAGCAAATAACTTGCAGTATTATAGGTTTCCTTTAAAGGGCTTTCAGAGTAATAAACTACTTTTTCTAATAAACTCGCAATATCATGTCCCGTTATTTTTCTTTCATAGTGCTTACAATTGATAGACTGTGTCATTGCATTTTGGTGTATCTTTTCTGACATATCCTTAGAGTCAAAATCAATCGAATATGCATGAAAGCATACATTAGGACAATACTTAGCGGCCTTAGCAGCAATAATAGACGAATCTAGTCCCCCACTTACATATAATCCGATCGGAACATCTGCCTGAAGGCGGTAGGCAATAGATTTATCCAGCAGTTCATCAAGGTATTCAATATAGTAGTCATCAGAATACCTCTGCGTCTCCTTCTGGAAGTTCAAATCCCAGTATTTGCGTATCGTAGATGGACGACCCATTTCAATACAGATGTAATGTCCAGGTGCCAAGCTTTGAATTCCCTTAAACATCGTATTTGGACTTAAATATCCTGGAAAATGCATCATTTGATCCAGGGCAAGTAAATTTACTCTTCTTGGAATATGAGGATGTGCCAAAATAGCTTTAATCTCAGAAGAAAACACAAACACTCCTTCATTTATGGTATAGAAAAAGGGGGCTATCCCCATTTGATCTCTTGCACAGAAAAGTCGTTTTTTTTCCTGATCATATAGAGCAAAGGCAAATTGACCGTTTAATTTATTTAAAAACTCAAAACCATATTCTTCATATAAATGAATGATAACTTCAACATCAGAATGACATGAAAACTGATGCCCTTTATTTATCAGCATTTGACGTAGTTCTTTATAATTAAATATTTCTCCATTGCAAACAAGCGTAATCTTCTTCGTCTCGTTAAATATAGGCTGATGTCCTCCAACCAAATCAATAATGCTAAGTCGTTTTATACCCAGCCCAACATTTTCATGTACATAGAATCCAGTGTCGTCAGGTCCTCTATGATGTAAGCGTTGAGCCATTTCCTGAATAATGCTTATATCTGCAAGATCATTTTCTAGATTAAAGGTACCGCATATACCACACATAATGAAATCACTCCTACCTAAATCATCACTTAATCAAATGGTATTTCTCCAATGAATGTATTTGGATTCTCTGACACGAACAGGGCTGTTGTAATAAACTGTTGCATTAGCTTGTATACGAATTCATCACTATACAAATGACTATCATAATCAAGAGAAAATCGGATACAATTATTCACATCAAAAACTTCTAGCTGTAATTCATACTTTGCAACAGGATGACTTACTGCATACGGTGTAATCTCTACCTCACCAAAACTTGGCATTTGCATATCAATATTTTGCATGATCAGCATTGTATTAACGATAGGCTTAGATGCATCCATGTAAGTACAATTCTGCTTCATAATATAGTCAACTAACATTTCATAAGGGAATTCAGCATGTTGAAAAGCTTTCATACAAAACAAAGCAATATCTCTCAGAAATTGTGTGAACTGTGTGTGAGGTTCTGGTTGTGATCGGATCAGAATTGTATTAATAAATAACCCAATCGTATTCTGAAGGGCAGGATGTGATCGATTGGATACCACTGTCGCAACAGTTATATCATCGATAAGTGTTATCTTGTGGAGCATAATATGATATACACTCATAAAGAACATAAATAATGTTGTCCCTTGTTCTTGCACAAATGTATGAATTTGCAGACTATCTTTATGATTCATTTCTACAAAAATAGTTTTACCAGTTGAAAATCCACTTTCTACCTGTAATTCATAGCTTTTCGGGAGGTTTAGAACAGGCATTTGTGACATAAAGACATCTTCCCAAAATGCTTGCTGTTTTGAGATTCGCTCATCTGATAATAGGTTCAATTGCCATTGGGAAAAATCATGATATTGTAGATCCACATCGGGTAATGTTTCACCATTGTATATAGCAGCCAGTTCCTTAACAAAAATCCCAAGTGAAGTGCCATCTGAGATAATATGATGCATATCGAAAAAAAACAAAGTTTCTTTCCCAATTATGGGTACTAACGCAACACGTATCAAAGGTAGCTGTGTGAATTGAAAAGGTTGGATAGCACGTTGAATAAATTGAGCAATTTCTTGCTCGTGAATAGGTGGATCTACCGTAAACTCCATCGGTATTTCAGGATGAACTACCTGACTTAACCTTCCTTGTTTTATCTCAAAAGAGGAACGAAGTATATCGTGTCGTTGTATAACTTTCTCAAATGACTTCCTCAGAAGCTCCATATCCAGTATTCCACGAATAAGAAATGCTTGTGGCATGTTATATCCACCGCTCATGCTGCTTTTAATATCCATAATATACATCCGTTGTTGAGCCGCAGTTACAGGATATACGCCAACAGGATCAGCATGTGGAATCTCAATATTGCACTTCATTTCACTTTGAACATATAATGCCAACTGACGAACTGTTGGATATTCCATAACAGTAGTAACCATTAAGCGAATTGAATAGGTATTACTAATATAACTAGCAATTCTCAATGCAAGTATAGAATGTCCACCTAATGCAAAAAAGTCATCATCCATTCCAATCTGAGCATTACCAAAAATATCACGCCAACAGCTTAATATTTCTGCCTCAATATGATTGTGTGGAATACCACCTGTTGATACCAAACAGATAGAATCTAAGCCATAGGTATAATCAAGTAGCTTATTGCTATCAACCTTACCATTGGAACGATAAGGCATAGCATCTAGTTGTACAATATAACGAGGAACCATATAACTAGGGCTACATCGCAATAACGCTTTTCGTATATCATCTGAGGAGCAAACACCTACATAAAAGGCAAAAAGCTCCTGATCCTTTTCTATATTTTCTTGGTATAATACATGTGCTTCATATACACCTTGGATAGAAAGGAGATTAGCTTCAATTTCATTGAGCTCAATACGAAATCCTCGCACTTTAACCTGTCTATCCATGCGCCCATAGTAGTCAATGTTTCCATCAGCTCTCCAACGAACAAGATCTCCTGTTTTGTATAATCGTTTACCTTGAAAAATATCAGTATTAACATATTTTTGAGCAGTCAATTCTGGTTTATTTAAATACCCTACGGCAAGACCAATACCTGAAATGTATAGCTCTCCTAAAGCATCAATAGGTGCAAGTCGCTGATACCTGTCTATCACATATAATTGAATATTAGGCATTGGCTTGCCAATTGGGATGACTTCATTCTCTAAATCTGTTGTACACACATAATAAGAAACATCAACAGTAGCTTCCGTTGGTCCATACTTGTTAACAAGAACAGGCTTGCTTCTGTTATCGAATAAACTATAAAAGCGATTAGCATGAGATGCTCTAAGCTCTTCCCCACTAGTCACTACATATCGTAGTGATTCAATCTGGTCGAGTCCATCTCGATTTTCCTCTAAATGGTTTAAGAAGGAGCTTAACATAGACGGAACAAAATGGATTACCGTCACTTGATGTAAACGAATTGTATCAATAATCATGTATGGATCTTTTTCACCACCAGGTGGTAGTAGGCTTAATGCAGACCCCGTTGACACCCAGCACAATAATTCATAAATAGAAACATCGAAGGAAATAGCAGTCTTTTGCATAACAACATCCTGAACATCTAAAGGAAATACATCATTCTCAAACTCAATTCGATTAATGACAGATTCATGTGAAACTGCCACACCTTTAGGAACTCCGGTTGAACCAGAAGTATAAATAATATAAGCGATATCGTTAGACTCAGTTACTTCTGTCCTTGGTTCGAAACCTTTATTAATTTCAAGTTCTTGCAGTTTTATAAAAAGTACTTCCCCCGAGAAATTAGGAATAGTTTGTGTTTGAGTAGTTAATAACACACTAGCAGCGCAGTCGTTCAACATTATTTCTTTACGCGCATCAGGTAAGTCACTACTAATCGGCACATAGATACCACCAGCTTTCCATATTGCCAATATTCCCACAATCATTTCAAAGCTACGAGGAATCATAAGTCCAACACAACGGTTTTTCTGAATCCCCTTTTGTAAGAGTATTTGAGAGAGAGCAGTCACTTTTTCCAGTAGACAACCGTATGTAAGATTTTTGTCATGGAAACGTAATGCTACATTTTCTTTATATTTCAGTGCATATTTCTCAAAATAATGATAAATAGTTTGGTTTATAGGGTAAGGTTTTCTCGTGTCATTAAAAACTTCTGTGATTTGGAATTGCTCCTGTAATGTCATCATCGATATGCTCATGACTGGTTTAGAAGGATTTTGAATTATAGTATTAATCAAATAATGAAGATGATCTGCAAGTCTTGTGATGATATCCACATCATATATTAGAGCGTTGTACAGCATGACAAACGATAAATTTTCTCCTGGAATGACCTCTAGACAAAAGGAATAATTTATTCTTTCACGCCCATTAATATCTATCATTTGAAGTCCATTACCTTGGAGTGTTTCTTTTTTGATTTGGGGATAGTTCTCATAAACCAAAATATGTTCAATTTGAAGTTGATTTTCTGCCTGTATAGCAGATAAATCATAATATGAATAAGGTTCACTTTCATACAAATGTAACTGAGTTTGCTTCAGAATACACTCTACTGAATCATTTCCATCATAAGAGACTCGAACAGGAATAGTATTAATCATAAGTCCAATCATGTTACTTGATCGCTCTAGCGTAGCAGATCTTCCTGATACAACCGAACCAAATACAACATCATTCTGATTCCCATACTGACATAATAATAAACCCCATATTGTAGTTACAAATGCATGCATAGAAATCCCAATTGACTTACAGTATTCAGCAATATTATTTGTTTCTTCACTTGATAATTGCAATTTAAATTGCCCACTTTTATAAGCATCTGCAATCATCTTATGTTTGGGAATAGATAAGGAAATAGATTGCTCATAACCCGATAAGATTTTTTTCCAATATAATTTAGCTTCATTTACATCTTGTTCATACAACCATTGAATATATTTACTAAATGGAGGCGAAGTGTCATGTGATCCATCAAGATCAAAATAAATACAAAATAAATCTTCCAAGATAAGTGAAAATGACCAGCCGTCCAAAATAATATGATGGAAACTCCACAAAAATTGATATATATGGTCATCTAATTTCAACACAGTAAGCTGTAGTAAATTATCTTTGGATAACTGAAAACGCTTAGCTTTTTCAGCTTGGATATAATTTTCGCACAGTTCAACTTTACTAGCTTCAATACTTAGGTCAACATAATTGAAGGATGGTTTTCTGTGATGCAACACCACCTGAACTACATTATCCTTAACTGTATGAAATATGGTCCGCAATGCATCATGTTTATGAACTAATTGAGTAAATGCATCTTCCAATCGTTCAATATCAAAAGAATATGAAATAGTATTACTAACGTGTTGATGATATACCTCACTTTCAGGATTCTGAATATAGCTGTGATACATATTCATCTGCATAGGAGACAAACGATATATATTTTTAATATCGCTTCGTTTCATTAAGAACATCCTCTCATCACACTTAAAATTAATCTCTATTTCACTCTCGTGTGCCTAGTAATATTATTTATGAACTTTTACTCCTCAAATAATTGCTGCAATTCATCATTAGTTAGTTCTACCATATCAAAATCAGAAGGAGTCAATATAATATCCTCTTGTTGTACACAATAATCTATTGTCCCTGATAATTCTTCCATATAGGAATCACAGAATTTTTCTATCGCATTAATGTATGAGAGATCGTCATTTATTCTACATTGACAGCGCAGTTTTCCGTTTTGCAGTACTAAATCTATTTCTATAGTAGCAGTCATCTCGTTATTGTTTCGTTGCTGCGGTTCAAGTTTGAAATGATTATATTCGCCTTGGAACTCTCCAAGATAATTAAACCTTATTATATGATGAGCTACCTGTGAGTGTAGTAATGGAGTAAAGCTATGCTGTTGCAGTAACTCCCTATATTTATTTTTCACATGTAGGAGAGTGTCGTTTGTTGATTTACCTTCACAAGTCTCTAAAACAGCGATCCTTGTAAACCAGCCTACTGAACGTGTAATATTTATATCATCACTTTCACTGCGTCCATGAAACTCAAGTTCCACCAATGTGTCAGCTATGGTTAAATATTTGGGTATTGTAGTTATTAATGCAGTAAGCATAATTTCAATCGGGTGTGTACGATAAGCATTATTTGCACGTTCAAATAATAATCGGCTTTTATCCATAGGTAAGTCCTCAACCAGTAGTAAATATTCTCTTGTACTTTTTCTTTGAGTGGAAATACTCAAACTATTTTCTTTTTCTTGAGAATCAATACATGTTTGTTGGTGATGATGAACCCTTTGTGCCCATTGCTGATAAGAACTGGTCTTGTATGGTAATATAAATTCTTTCCCAGCCTCGTAC
>RCUF01000513.1_pt1 | contig 11075 bp, 7 predicted proteins | sample 2166311 | NCBI WGS metagenome assembly RCUF01 (sample SAMN09932608, study PRJNA488358) | compost metagenome | feature: garden; material: soil; isolation source: compost soil in 4-hydroxybenzonitrile-enriched culture | place: Germany: Experimental Botanical Garden Goettingen | collected 2016-01-27
GAATAGTAGAATTTTCAAAATTGAAAAACGACCCAGAAATATGGATTACCAAAAAATATTTAATGAAGAACAATGACTCCTATCAACCAAAATGGGGAACGACAATTTCTAATTTGGAGGGGCACGTCAAAAAAGGTGTTTGGGTGATGTTATCAAAAGTACCAACTATGACACCATGGCAGATTCCATTTACATGGGGAGAACTTCAAAGCATATTACTAATTCAAGGCATAAACTTAATGGATATTATAAAAAATAAGGCACATTTATTTCGTGATGGAAATCATCACTTTATTTTTCTTGGTTTCCCCATTCCAGAGACTTTTGGTGAAAAGGCTATGGTAATAAACTGGCAAGCAATTAAACTCCCGATATTATCATATGGAAATTTATTTGCTAAGGGATTTCGTAAGGGAGAGGCAGGTTACTGGCATAGGGATAGAACACAGCTATTTCGTAAAAATGATAAGATTGACTGGATTGATACCGAAAATTGGAATAGAAATGAAATATTGAATAGAGGAGGATTCGATTCGAGTATTTCACAATGCTCCATTCTTCAAATAGGAGCAGGCTCTTTAGGCTCCATGGTTGCTGAACAATTAGTGCGAGCAGACTTACAGAAATTACAGATTGTTGACTCTGATGTTCTAAAAGTGGGTAATCTAATGAGACATACTCTGGATATGCGTTTTCTTGAAAAAAACAAGGCAATGTCTCTATCAAGAAAATTAAATAATTCAGTACCACATAGTAAGGTAGAATTCATCATGGGGCGTTTTCCTACTGAGGACATAGACTATGCAAATTATCGGGTTATTCTAGACTGTACTGGAGAAGATGATGTTATATACAAACTTCACACACTCTCTCTCAATAGTCCTAAAATATTTATATCTGTATCATTGGGCTATGCAGCAAAACGGTTGTTTTTTTATACTCATAGAACGATGAATTTTTCTGCGAACACTTTTTTTAATATGCTTAACCCCTGGATCGAGAAGGAAAAGAATAGTTATTCAGAAAATGATCTTCCTAGAGATGGTATTGGGTGCTGGCATCCGGTCTTTCCCGCTAGAATCGATGACGTATCGTTAATGTCAGCAATTGTCGTAAAAGGGATTGAGCATTATATTCTTAATCCAGCCAGTCGACCTACTTTACTTGTATATGAGCAGCGTTCGGATGGCGACATGTTTAGCGGAGTTGAACTGGTTCATAAGGAGGAGTGGAATGAATAACAAGATTTATTATCATGATGACATTAAGTACACAGTTGTAGTTAACAGTGAAATTATTGAACAAATGTTAGGATTTTGTCGAGATAAAATGCCATTCGAAACTGGTGGAATATTGATTGGTAAATATTCAGAGGATGGCTATTCTGCTTTCATAAATTATATAACAGGGCCACCAAAAGATTCTCAACATCGAACTCATGAATTTTTCAGGGGGACTCATAAATTAAAAGCTTTACTTTCAGATTTATGGAAAGAAGGTCAGTATTATTTGGGAGAGTGGCACTTTCATCCCAACTCTCTACCTTCGCCTAGTTTTATTGATCGTAAACAAATGAGGGAAATAGCCGCCAATTTCAAGTATAACTGTCCAGAGCCTATTTTGTTTATCTTAGGAGGCGATCCTAATACAGAATGGCAAACATCTTGTTCAATTTTTCCGAACAAAAAATTTTGGATAATGTTGAGGGAAGATGGATGAAAGCAAAAATCAAGTAGGCTTCATCCGGTCTTGTAAGTGGATTTTAATCTACTTGACGTTCACAAACATATAAAGGTCCTTTCACCCCCGATACTTGAATATTCGAAAAGACTCGTCACACTTCAGCAGTCACCTTCACGTCGGTGACTAACCGCCGCGCGTTTGCCATCTCAACTTGGATTTGGTGTTAAAAGAAAATAAAGCATTAGACTGAGAAAATATAGTTGTAGACTAGAAAAATAAAGTAGACTGGAATAGAACGTTACGCTAACTGGCAGTTTAATGAAACTTCAGCATCATTTATGCGTAAAATTCAGTATGGTGGACTTTGGTCTAAATGGAGTTTAACTTCGGCATTGGAACGGCTGTTGCAATAGGTTTGTTCGGTAAATCAAAATTAAAAGGGGGAAAATAAATTCATAATTGGCTATGATCTAGAACGTTAGTGAAGAGCCGTCTAGGAGCAGTTTTGCCACCGCGGTAACTGCTCCTTTTGTCTTTAAGCTATCCGAGAACCCCTCCCGATTTAGAAGCACAGGGTAACCGACTGGCTGCAGTTCGTCGTATGGGGCTTCGCCGGGCAACCCTTGAAATTGTGGCATGCCGACTGCATCTCGTCTAATAGTTAAGAGCTAGAAAGGAACGTGAACCCAATATGAACTGTCCATGTGGTTCAAATGAAGAATACAGCTCATGTTGTGTGAAGTGCCAACCGAGGGTAGCACTCCTGAAGAAATTAAACAATTAGTTAGAAGAAGTATTGTAAGAGGCTTTAAAAATGCTGGGGATGTGCGGGGAGAACTTTGTTTATACGCCTCGTTAATAGCAAAAGAATTACTAGCCTTACATAATATAAGGAGCTACGTTGTTGCGGGTTCTGCAAGGTGGAACTACCCAATATTTTATAAATGGAGACCCGATGGCCGCGAGTTTCACGCTTGGCTTATTACCCGATACGGTGAGTATGTAGATTTAACAATTGATGATATCCAAAACAGACGAGATTTGAAGAAACTAATGTATTTCGGGAGACAGGGTACAGTATTGATCCTCCTCTCTGGTGTTGGAGTAAACGTTTAGTTGATCGAAAATACGATGCTGTTGACTTGGGAGCTACAAGTGATGAAAATGGTTATAGCATACTAAGAACCGCTGTACTTAATGTTTATAATAATCTTCCAAAGTGAACCGGCTCAGGCCGGACGATCTCGCCATGATAACCTGCCATTACATTAGCCATTCATGCGGCACAATAATCAAAGCTGCATAACAGAGTCAATATTTGAGTTGAGGAGTTTTTCGAAAATGGACAATATGCCTGCTTGGTGGGTAGAAGCTATTGCAATTGAATATTTGAATTGCAGGGAATACGGGTTTAATCAGGGAGGTAGGTTTTGGAATTTTAACTTTGACAAAATCGATGAGCAAGAACTTACAGAAGCACTAAATGAAAAAAAAATCATCATTCCACATGGCACACTGATGCATAATTTAAATGAATCAGTATATCGCACACGAATACTAGAATTACTATTTAGTACAGTTCCGTTATATATTTGCGAGGAAGAATCGGATGCTATAGTGGAAGGTTTATCTTCAAAGAACCGTTTTCTTTTTAGCTCAAATGGAATCGATGCGGTGGATCCGAAACTTGAATTAAACCCACACTTCATCGTTTATGAAAACGGAAATTTTTATCAGTGGAAATTTGCCGAATTTGAATCGGTCGAAGGTCGTCACTATGGCAAGTTTACATCCCAAGTAGTCGACCTTGAAGTATTTGATCAAGAATATGAAAGACGTGCTCAACTTCATGAAATGTGGGTTTCGGAGAAGGGAAATACTTCAGCCCTCATTGATAAGATCCAAGAGCATTATGATTGGATTGATTCGATTAGAAATTCTTTACTTAAAAGGCTTTATGAAATACATGTGGAGAAACTTAAAGATTATAAACCAAGCAAAGTTACGGAGAATAAGGCACCTCAACTGTCTCGCTTTGAAAGTTTTACAATAAAAGAAGGAAAATATCATACAAAATCTCTTGGTGCTCCTATTTTTTTTAATAGCCTAGTTGCACACGTAAAAGCAGTAAACTCACTTTATCAGGGATGTAAGCATGAAGTTGAACTGATCCCAAAACTAGATAAAATATATCAAGAAAGCGCAAGTGCTGTTATTTTGGGTGCCTCTTGCTTAGAAAGCTTCATTAACGAACTCGGTTATAAATACTACGCAGATATTTGGGATTCGTCTGGAGAAAAAATGAGTGTTGATGGAAAAATTGATTTGATCTTAAAACTAAAAAATGTGGAAAATCCATTTATTAAAGGTGTAGAACCAGCTGCAACTCTTGGCCATTTGATTCAAAGTAGAAATCATTTGGTGCATAATAAGCCGAAGTATGAGCAGGTAAAAAAATATCAAAATTCTATCGTCTCGGCAATGAATTATTATCTACGTAAGGATCTCATCCAAGACCTGGATAAAAGGGTTAAACTGATAATTGAAACAATCTGTGAAAAGATCGACACTGGTGTCCCTGGTTGGCTAAACAATCCCTCACTCTGGTCCCAGGATGGTTCGGCCTAAACAAATCGTGGCCCACTGGGCCCGGAACAGTAGCCTCGCTAAACTAAAGGGAACGATAGTTCAATGAACAGCGACCAGTCTAGGACTTTATTTTCTCGTCCTTGGCAATCGCTGTTTCAATTTCTAGGGTTAGTCTAATACTTTTTTTATGGAGTCTGACGGTATGGCGATTCTAAAAGCCGCGTGGAATAAAGAGATCTAGTCTAGTACTTTATTTTCTGCTGACATTTGGACCGTCTACTCGGTCAACCGGAAAACCACGGTAAACCAACAATGATTTAGGTATACCTTAGTCTACCGTGAAGAGTGTTGAATAATGGTCACGCCCGCATCGAATATCCCTTTTTCATTTAATAGATCATAACAAAACAAGCGATCTATCGAGATAAGGTTTGACGGCCGTCTCGAAGATCGCTTGTTTTCAGTGACCACGCTTAGTCACAATAATGATTATATCAAAAGCCGCTAATTGCTGCGAAAAGAATGGTTCATCTTGGGTACCCCACATTAGTTATCAAATAACTCAGGATACATTTTTACGATATCAGCATTTAAGGCTCGTTCCTCTGTTTTTTTATTTTTATTAATGGATATGACTTTTTCCAGTCCTTCTTCATCTTGGAAGGCTTTATATGTGCTTTTGACTGCAACCTCGAGATACTGTTTTTTGAGTAATTTAATTTCGTTCTCGAGCGTTTTAATCTGCTCATCTTTTAAGGACAGCTTAGCAACTAGGTCTTGATTTTGCTGATGAATTGTATCGTACTCCTTAGCCTTTTGATGCAAAGCATTTATCATCTCATTGTAATGAGCTAATGCGCTAATCATCCCAGCTTTATTATTCCAGTATGTTTCGACGAGCTCAACAACATTTGGCAAGAGAAGTGAAGCTTCAGTTCTTGCAGCTTCTTGCTGTACAGGCTCATTGACCTTCGCGATTTGTTCTGACATTCTTCTTGTCCATATAAATCGGTTTATTCCAGTCTCTCTTTCCAAAATAGAAGGATTAACCTTTTTACCGGGATTCTTTGAGATATATTTCAGCAAGATGTCTTTTAATTGCTTATCTGTATATTTTGGGGGTGCTCCTTTTTTCACAATTCATCCTCCGGGAGATAGGAATCGACCATGGCCTTTTGATCCATCAATCTTCTCAGTTCATTGCAAGCTGAGGATAGCCTTTCTTGGCCTGTTTGCTGGTATGTCAACGTTGCACAATCGTAATTCATCGATTTTGTAACATATCGAATGAGCTCCAATTGTTCCTTTAATCTACTTTCCAGTGCATCAGAACAATCTTTCAACCACGCTAATCCCTTTTGTTCGTCCTCTGGCGAGAAAAAATAATATTCGCAAAAGCGACAATCCCCGACCTGACAGCGAGATGGGTGATCCGTACAATAGCCATTTTCCACTTTGTATGTCTCTTGGAAATCGCCTATTCGGTAGATCTTACTTTTGGCAATTATGGCTTGTGTCCCAACATCCCAATTTGATCTCATTAAGTTTTTTCGGTTTATTCGAAGCATTTGCGCCGCGTGATGGACGAAAGATTGAGCGAAGTGATCCAAATGTTTATGGTAATGTAATTGGGTTTCCAGTTGGCTATGCCCGCCTATACGGGCAATAGTTAGCATATTAAACCCTTGCAGCATCATATTGCAAAAAGCAAAGTGCCTGGTATCACCTGGCTTTATTCTTTCTAAATCACCGTACTTCGGAGTAACAATATCATCATAAAATCGATCAATGATATTGATAAATTGGAAAGCGCCCATCTTATCTCGTGCTTTTTCCTTCGTTTTTATTTTAACGTATTTCCGATATGCCTTGTACGAGATCAAATAGGAGGATTCAGAATCGTAAGCTGATGTAAGTTGTTTATAGTCCTCAATAAACTTAAAGACTTCTTGATTTACCTGAACAGTATCCGTTATTTCGAGTTTTCCTGGAAGGGTAGATGGATTCTTTTTTCGCGGCAAAACCATCCAATATCTATCCTCACTATCTCTGAATGTACAATCCCGGCATAATGAATAAAATTCTACGGGGCGCATGGGAATGATACGGGTGATCCTCCACCATAACAGAAGCGGATAAAATTGCAATTTTTCATCGTCTGTAGTACAGGTTTTAAAATATTCGTCCATAGCATAATCGAAAAGCAGGATATCATGAAAATTGGGTAATTCGCGTACATTCGAAACTTTTGTATTAAAAATTGAACACAAATCGCTGTACACATCCGAATATGGATGATTATAATAAGCGAGAAATTCCCTGATACTGGTGGCCATGGTGAACTGTTTATGTACCCCGAATTGATTAAATGCATCTTCTAAATGCGCGAGATTGTCCACTTGAAAACCTCGGGTAATTCGTATGGCCTCTTTTATTTGTCCTACATTGTGTCGAACGGTTTGTGTTTTAATGCCATTATATAATTTTTGTACGGTATAGCATTTCAAGACTAAATTGACCTCACCATAGATTTCGCAATCAAACCGAAAAAGAAAATTACTGGAATTTCCTTGAGCCGACCATAAACGGTCCTCAAAATCGCCCATTACAATAAGCCCTTTTCGTTGTAATTCTCTGAACATTTCCTTGTACTCGTGAAGTTCATCTAGTCTATAGGTGACAGACTCAATACTTTCTAAAATATTTCGATCGCTTAGTTCCTCTATGGTTCTTCTTCTGTGTAATGCCGCGTGGAATTTAGCCATTAAACTTCCTCACTGAGTAAATTTTGAATAGCGATTATCTTTTCCTTTACATTATTAAGATCAATAAAAGTCTGGACATGGGTTCTGCCAAATTGCTGTACTGCCTGACTTAACAGATCCAGAATTTGAAATAAAAATTTGTGGTCCCTGACGCGTACGGCTGGATACTTGGTATTTTGTATAGATAAGATTAATCGCTCAAGTTCATGTTGAATCGAAATCAGGATATAAATTTTTGGTATTGAATTTTCACAATGCAAACAAGTCAGAGCAGTTGGAGAAGCGCAGTTTGGGTATGTTAGGCATTGTACGTGCTGCAGCTTGGCGGGCATCTCACCTTTATATATTTTATACAATAACGTGTTCAGGTCTTTTTCTGTAAGATTGGATAATCGCAAAGCCAAAGATTGTTTGCTTTGTTGCTGTCGGACTAGGAAATAGCTAAGTTGTTCTAATTGGTAAGGACTAAAATCTTTTCGAAATTGTTCGATCAACGCGGTACTTTGCTCTAACTCTAACTGAGGCGCGTTTGGCATAGACAGACGAATGAGATGGTGATACAGCCATCCAAAGTGCCCACGGTTAAACAAGTTTAAACTCATCCGTTCAATTGAACCATCTTTGTTTACTGATTGAATGTAGGTTGCAGTCGAATTTTTATCCGTATGCCCCCTTACTCGTTGAGACAGTTCGTACGCGATATCCGCATTCCCTTTCCCTTCTACCACACTGTAAAAGAAATAAGTCAAGAGAGTTCTATTCATTTTTCGACTTTGAAAATCAACAATATCCGATCGCTTATCGAAAAATAATCGGAAATGGTTTTCTTTTTCAAAGTGGATAAATCTTCTTTGGCCAAGTCTGACTAGTTGAGTATCACCTTTGTTTCGGCGATGAATTTCTGTGATTACAAGAACGGTAGCCGTAGGGACAATCATGTCCTGATTGACAAGGAAATGCCCTAGGGCACCGGTCTTGCTAATATACATTCGTTCTACTCGTTTATACAGATGATTTATGACTGCTTGCGCTTGCTCCATAGAGAATTTCGTTTCCCTAAGTTGATCAAAAGTCTGCAAATTGCAGACCTCCAGCGCAATATTCGGCAGCTTAACAATGTCTGATGGTCTCCACGCATCAATGACATGCATTAAGACATATAGCCATGTTACAGCGTAATCCCTACTTTGGATGGCCTGCTCAATGTGAATTTCGACATCCCTGACATAACTGTAATACGCTAAAAATTGTTCCGGACTGTACATCTCCCTTTTTTCAACAGGAAGGGGAGTGATTGCATAACTTTTCGAGAATGAACATAGCCCTTTGCCTGTGCAAAACTCCAAAAAGTAAATAAAAGTACGCTTATCCCGAATCCCCATTCCTGGACTTCGAAAGATAGCTTCTAGTTGTTCCGCATCCATTAAGAATACTTCAGTATCTAACAACCGGAATAATCGCTTTAAAGTGCTGATATACTCTAAGGCTCGTTTGTGAATTGTTTGAATGTTTCCTTGGCTGCTATTGATTTTTAACGTTACAAATTCCCGGTAGAGCGCAACTGTTTTTTGCAGAGTGCCAGGTACATCCAGTTCGGCCAACCGAAATTCAAATAATTCAATCGGTGTCGATAGTTGTCTTTTTCTTTCCCTTTCAATAAACCTGTTCGCCTCATCAATCGGAACAATCCACTCGTTGTTGTGCTTTTTACCGTTAAGTATCACGCCTTGTCGAATTAATTTAGTAATCCAGGTTTTGCTAACCTCTAACTGCGTCGCTATATCTGTTCCAGTAATATAATCGCTCGGAAAAGAACGAGACTCCTTATATTCCCTTAAGGATTCAACTGGAATAATCCATCCTGCGTGATGATACGGTATTTTTTGCTTTTTTGCACCGGGAAATGCTCCTTCTTTTACTAAGGAGTTAACGGCTCCTTTGCCAAGGGATAGTTCTTGTGCAGCTTGAGCGGCGGAGAGGTATCCTTCTGGCGGTGAAATCGATTTTAAGTATTCGTCGATACACTCTTTTCGAATGTAACGGATTCCATCAATGACTTCCACGTCAGACAAAATTTCTCTTAATACTAATTTTCTGATCCATGACTCACCTACGGATAAATATTCAGCGGCTTCCGGGAAAGAGAGAAATCCTTGGGGAGAAGAGGACGACTGAAGAATATATTCCTGCACAGACATGGAAGGCACTATCCAAGAACCTCTATGTTTCTTCGCTCCAGCAAATGTCCCTTTCTTAACTAGTCTGCCAACCCAAAGTTCCGTAAGATTAAGTTGTCCAGCTATTTCGGCAACAGTTAAATATCCCTTAAGAATGTTTAACGATGCCTTATAATCCTCTACGGCTTTGGGAGGGATTTGCCACGAACCATGTACTTTTATTGCCCCGGTAAACGCGCCGCTTTTCACCAAGCGTAGTAAACTTTTATAACCCATTTCTAGCTTTTCTGCTGCTTCGGCAGGACTCAAATAAGACATGTTTCTTATACTCCAATAATTTATTTTTTAATTAAATTCGGTAAGTAATCCTTATATAAATGTTGCATCCGATCCTCAAGTTTTTTTCTCATTCGTTCCGTATTCCCTTGATATACAAGGGATGATGCAAGATTGGAATCTCCTCTTGGCAATGCAATATCGTATGGGTTATCAGCCTCTTCCGCTAAAAGATTTGTAAATATGCCTCTGCCTAGATGAGTGGACCATTTATATTCTTCCAATTTGACTGCGTAAACCAGATCATCTGGATTAGATGATTTCCGCAGTTGCTTCAAAAACTCTCTTTTTAATTTACTGAAATATGCCCTATAGCTTTGTCCCGACATGGCTTTGCCATCCCGATTGACAAATAGCGCATCAGATGCATCCACAGGAGTATAACTTTCAATGTGGTTTCGATACAACTGTTGTAGCCAATCTTGAATGGGGAATACGATTTGTCTTCTTGGTTTTTTAACGCCACTTGCACCGGCACTATCTTTAATATCTGTTCTCAAGTTTTTTTGTTGTAGGCGAACTACTAAACCAAACTCTCCGAAAGAACCTATAGAATTTATATCGGATCTTTGAATGTTCACAAGTTCACCTTGTCTAATTCCGCCAAAGCATTGCATATAAATCCCCAAAGCAATGGGATTTGCGGTCTTCACAGCCAACTGGATAAAAGGTAAAATATATCGTTCAGGTAAATCATGAGCTATATGGCCTTGTCTGTTTCTCGGCATAATGACTCCTTTAAATGGGGAAACCGTATATTTTTGATTCGATTTCCCGTAAAGGATCTTCTTTTTAAAGGTACTTTCGTCAACATGCACCAACAGTTTTTTCTTCGCTAAGAACTCAAAAAATAAGGTTAAAGTCCTTTCCGCCTTTTTAAGCGTCATTCTTGATTTTTCTTTTCTCGTCAAATCATTCAAGAACTCTGTTGCGTGAGAAAAACGTAGTTCTTTTAGAGAAGTAAGTTTGTATTTTATACAATTTTCAATAAGTATGTAATTTAAGAAAGCGCAGAGGTAATTAGCATGTAGCCTCTGAGAATTATAAGCTCTGTATTTCCAGTAATGAAAAATAAATTCTGTAAGAGGATGAACGCATAGTCTGCTATTCATTTTATTTTGCAAAACGATTACAGCATGCCTATTAATGACAGGCTCGCTATCACGATGCCTTTTCCACAACTCAATCCCTACACTCTGTACACCAAAACGCAACTCATCAATTCTTCTGGAGAAAGGCACGATTGAACCATCATGGTCCATTCCAAAACCCCCGCATCTAATTCAGCTCACAATTATGCTCATATATGAACGATACTAATATAGTATGTTACCACATCTATGTTATCGTGTTAAGCCATCAATAATGCTCATAAAGAAAATGTGATAAATATAGTATAAATCCTTGATAAATCAGAGGTTATACTATTCATTAATGCACACATATAATTATGCTCATAGATTTATAGATACTGCTGGAATTGACGGAGCTGGTTTGTAAGCGATGCAGAACCAAAGGATACATG
>RCUF01000514.1_pt1 | contig 11042 bp, 10 predicted proteins | sample 2166311 | NCBI WGS metagenome assembly RCUF01 (sample SAMN09932608, study PRJNA488358) | compost metagenome | feature: garden; material: soil; isolation source: compost soil in 4-hydroxybenzonitrile-enriched culture | place: Germany: Experimental Botanical Garden Goettingen | collected 2016-01-27
TGCAGAATTGATGCAAATGTGCAGCTTATGGGCATAAAAAACAAGGGATCTCCACAAGAGATCCCTTGCCATGTTCAACTCTAAATTTAAGCTTCCTGCGCTACTCCACCTGCCGTGAACTGGCTGTTATATAAATCGGCGTAGAAGCCGCCTTGAGCTAGTAATTGTTTGTGGTTGCCTTGCTCAATTATCGTACCGTGGTTCATCACCAGAATCAAATCAGCATCCTTAATGGTTGAAAGACGGTGGGCAATAACAAAGCTTGTTCTACCCTTCATCAGTTCGTTCATAGCCTGCTGAATTTGCACCTCTGTCCGCGTATCAACACTGCTCGTCGCTTCATCGAGAATGAGGATGGCAGGATCAGCCAGTATCGCACGGGCAATGGTTAACAACTGCTTCTGACCTTGCGAAATGTTAGAGGCTTCTTCGTTCAGAATCGTATCATAGCCGCTTGGTAGTGTACGAATGAAGTGATCGGCGTGTGCAGTTTTCGCTGCCTGAACAATTTCTTCCTCTGTTGCACCATCACGACCATAAGCTATATTTTCCCGAATCGTACCGTTAAAGAGCCATGTATCCTGCAGCACCATCCCGAACAAGCTGCGCAAGTCACCACGTTTCATATCAGTTATATTTACGCCGTCTACGGTAATGGCTCCATCCGTCACCTCATAGAAACGCATCAGAAGATTAATTAATGTTGTCTTGCCTGCTCCTGTCGGCCCTACAATAGCAATGGTCTGACCTGGGGAGACGTTCACGTTCATATCCTGAATGAGCGGTTGATTGGCGTCATATCCAAATTTCACATGTTCAAATGCAACATTACCCTTTGCCTCTGTCAGCACAACAGGATTCGTAACCTCAACCTTCTCTTCCTCTTCGTCGAGAATTTCAAAGACACGTTCTGCGGAGGCTACTGTAGATTGAATGATGTTCGCGATATTCGCTGTCTGGGTAATCGGTTGGGTAAACTGTCTAACATATTGAATAAATGCCTGAACATCCCCGATTTCGATACTCTTTTTCGTTACCAGAATACCACCGACAACTGCAACCAAAACATAGCCAATGTTACCAATGAAGCTCATAATCGGCATAATGATACCGGAAATAAACTGCGCTCTCCAGCTGGCATCATACAATTGGCCGTTAATATCATCGAACTGTTCAAGGGATTGTTGCTCCCGTCCGAATACTTTTACAATTTGATGACCTGTGTACATTTCCTCGACATGTCCGTTTAGCGCTCCCAGCTCTTTTTGCTGACGAACAAACTGTTTTTGCGAACGCTTGGCAATCGAAGTAATCGCGAGAACGCTCACCGGCAAGGTCAATACTGCAATTAGCGTCAAGAGAGGACTAATCGACAGCATCATAGCCAATACGCCAATAATTGTGAGCACGGCGGTAATCAACTGTGTCAAGCTTTGCTGCAAGGTAGAGCTGATGTTGTCCACATCATTTGTTACCCGGCTCAATATTTCACCATGGGTTCTTGCATCATAATATTTAAGAGGCAGCCGATTCAGCTTGTCATTAACATCGCTGCGTAAATCAAACACCGTCTTCTGAGCGACGCCTGCCATCAAATACTGTTGAAAGTAGCTAAATACGGCGCTCAAAATATAAAGACCCAGCAAAATCAAAATAATATGCCAAATATATTGAAAATCGACGGATGCCCCGGGAACTCCCTTCGCTTTTGCAACAATTCCCTCAAAAAGCTTGGTTGTCGCCTCCCCCATCACCTTCGGACTAAAAATACTAAACACAGTGCTTATAATGGCCATAAAAAGTACAGATAAAAGCTGGTATTTATGAGGTTTTAAATATTGGATAAGCCGCTTTAAAGTGCCCTTGAAATCCTTCGCCTTCTCTACCACTCTTCCCGCTCCATGCGGCCCCCCGGGAATGCCGGCAGGATGACCCGGGCCGCGACCTGATGATCTCTTAGATTGTTCCTGGCTCATGCGATCTCCTCCTCCGACAATTGTGACAGCACAATTTCTCTGTATACGTCGCAGGTTTCCATCAACTCACGATGAGTACCTATACCAGCGACCTCGCTTTCATTCATGACGATAATACGATCGGCATCGAGCACGGTACTCACCCGCTGCGCAACGAGAATCACCGTCGATTCCTTGGTCTCCGATTTCAGTGCGGCACGAAGCTTCGCATCCGTCTTGAAATCCAGCGCGGAGAAGCTGTCGTCAAAAATGTATATTTCAGCGCCGCGGACAAGCGCCCGAGCGATCGATAGACGCTGCTTCTGTCCGCCAGAGACGTTATTCCCGCCTTGTGCGATGATCGACTGATAACCACCCTCCATTTCAGCGATGAAATCAGCAGCTTGTGCAATAGTTGCCGCATGCTGCACTTCTTCATCTGTGGCATCCTCTTTACCGTACCGAATATTTTCATTGATCGTCCCTGTGAACAGCACTGCTTTTTGAGGTACATATCCGATTTTGCCGCGCAGGTCCTCTTGCGACAGGTCGCGGACATCGAAGCCGTCAACGAGTACCCGTCCGCTCTCCACATCATAGAAGCGAGGGATCAGGCTGATCAACGTCGATTTACCGGAACCAGTACCGCCAATAATCGCAGTAACCTCGCCTGGCTCGGCGCTGAACGAAATGTTCCTGACTGCGGGCTGCTCGGCTCCCGGATAGCTGAAGGTCACATTTTGGAATTCCACATAGCCTTTCTTATTACTGGAAGCTTTCGCTGCATTTTCATTGTCTTTTATAACCGGGGTCATATCCAGCACTTCATTAATCCGAACGGCAGAAGCTGAAGCACGGGGAATCATCACAAACATCATCGATACCATAAGAAGCGAGAACATGATCTGCATAGCATATTGCAGAAAAGCCATTAGATCCCCTACCTGCATATGCCCGCCTTCAATCCGCAGACCCCCGTACCAAATGATTGCAACGGAGGACAGGTTCATGACCAGCATCATGATCGGCATCATTAATGCCATTACTTTATTCACTTTGATCGATGTATCGGTTAAATCAAGGTTAGCTTCCGCAAAACGTTTCTTCTCATGATCAATTCTGTTAAATGATCGAATTACTCGAATCCCGGTCAGCCCTTCGCGCATGACCAGATTGAGTCTATCTATCTTTTTCTGAATCGCCTTAAAGAGTGGAATTCCCTTACGAGCAATCAGGAAAATAGCTGCTGCCAGCACCGGAACAATAACAACTAATACAAGGGACAGAGTAGCGTCCTTGGATACCGCCATAATGACCCCGCCAATACACATCATAGGAGCCATAACCATCATGCGCAGAATCATGATCAGCACCTGCTGCATCTGGTTAATGTCGTTTGTTGTTCGAGTAATGAGCGATGCAGTACCTACTTTATCGAACTCCTCCAATGAGAAATTCGACACATGATTGAACACCTTGCCCCGAAGTGTCTTGCCGAAGCCTGACGCCGCTTTTGCTGAGAAATAGCTTGCAGCTATAGAACAGACCATACCTAGCAGTGCGATAATCAACATAATCAGACCGACTTTCCAAATGTAAGGCGTATCTCCCTTAACTACACCGGTATCCACAATGTCAGACATCAATGTCGGCAAATAAAGCTCCGAGAGCGTCTGAAAAAAAACAAGCACCAATACCGCGGCAACGAACAAACGATACGGCTTTAATAATCGGAAAAGCTTCATCATTTCTCCATCATCTCCAAATTTCTTATCTATTCATTGATTTGCTTCTTTTGTTCTTCCATGTACTGAAATACAAGCTCAAGAAGATCTGCAAGCTGATCGCTTCGTTCATCACCCAAATAATCGTATAATCCTTCAAAACGGTCAGTGTACAGCTTTATCGACTTTCGAGTAAGAGCGTCCCCTTCCTCCGTTAACTTCACACGAACAAGCCTTCGATCCTCCTGATCGTTATAGCGAATAACCAGACCGTTATCCTCAAGACTTCGAACTAAAGGAGTCACTGTCGGAGAGGTCACCCCCATCATGCTGCTGATTTCCGATACAGTAACACCCCGCGAATCTCTGCCGGCTCCTCTTTTAATAAAAAAAAGCACCTTGAGCTCACTCGGCTTATACCCTTCCACAGCCTTATGCCAAGCCGTTTTCTTTAACAAGTTAAATGCACTCATCAGTCTATGGGCTCTATGCTCATTGCCCGAGATCACTACGATCGCCCCCATTTATTTAAATAGTTTAATATTTAATCAACATATTTATTAGCAAACCTAATTATATGACTGCAAAAATACAAAGTCAAATGAAAAGAGCACTTGGGATGATGTATCCCAAGCACTCTTTAATCTCCAGCTTATTGCTGTATTTTCAGATCATTCAAGCTTTTAAATTCGTAGCCCTGTCGTCTTGCTTCATCGATAATCGAGCCGAGCGCGGCTGCATTGTCCTTCGATACAGAATGTAGAAGAATAACAGCACCGGGGTGCAACTGGGCGACCACCTTCTGGTAAGCGTAGCTGCTGCCCTTCTGGTCGTTCACATCCCAATCCTTATAAGCAAGAGACCAGAACACGTTGGTGTATCCAAGCTCTTTTGTTACCCGAAGCGTTCGATCACTAAAAATACCCCGCGGCGGGCGCAAATAAGTCATTGTTTCCGTACCTATTAGCTGAGACGTCGCCTTCTTCACTTTCTCTAATTCTTCCTTAATCTTCACATCCGTGACTGTCGTCATATCGGGATGGCTCCAGGAATGATTCCCGACCAAATGTCCCTCCGCAGCCATCCGCTTAACCAGCTCAGGTTGATCCTTTACATAATGCCCCGTAATAAAGAAAATCGCCGGTACTTTCTTCGCCTTTAACGTATCCAGTATTGGCGCTGTGTAACCATTCTCATACCCATTATCAAAGGTCAAAAACAGATCTTTACGTGAGGAATCACCGAGAAAAATAGCGCCATGCTTGTCAACAATCTCTTTAAACCCTTCCTCATTAATGGATGGAAGCTTACCGTTCACGCTTCTTTTGAATCCAAAGTGAAAGGGCGCATCGGCCGAAGCAGCCGCAGGTGTTCTGTTAATGTCAATCGACTTCGCTGATTTTTGTGGGTTTGCTGAGGCTTTATTCGCTGACTGTACTCCATGAGCCAATCCCGATGCGAAGAGAACACTCGCCATCATCACTGAAATCAAGGCAACCTTCATTGGTTCGCTCTCTCCTTCATTTTAGTTAGTAGCAATGCTCTCTATAATTTCCTCTTCTTTTGCCGGGAATATGCATTGGAATTACGTTATAGACCTATTTGATTTATGAATGATGAACAGACAGCTCGTTTTGAGCAAAACGTATCCACTCTCGGGTAGCGAACGACAAGTAGCGATCCTCCCGCCAAATGATGCCCAGCTTCCACGGAATAATGGGGTTCATCAAAGGAATAATCCGAACCCGCTTGTCTGTTATTTCCCGGCAAATAGTTTCCGGCAGCAGGGTAATCCCCAAGCCCACAGCTACCATTTCACTGATCAGATCCCATTGTGAGCTCTCATATATGACATGCGGCTGAAAGCCTACTCTAGCACATGCAGCAATGATGCGATCATGCAGTGTAAAGTCCTCGCGAAACAGGACAAAATCATCATGGGATAGCTCTGCCAGTTCAACCTCAGTGCGATCTGCTAGTAAATGAGTCGGATGAACAACCAAATTCAATTTTTCTTCAACAAAAGGAAAGCTCTTAAGTCCCTCCTGTACAGTCGGAAGCACAGCAACCCCAACCTCAAGTGTCCCGTTTGCCACGTCGGATTCCACCTTTTTGGCCCCATCCTCAAACAACTGGATCGTGATGTCTGGATAGAGCTGATGAAATTCCCCGATCACCTTCGGGAAAAAACTTGCACCTACCATTGGAGGCAAGCCGATGCGAATATGTCCCTTTTTCAAATTACGCAGGTCGTCCAGCTCAGCGGTCAAATTCTGAAAGGAAGCTACAATAAGCTGAGCTTGTCCTACGATAATTTCTCCGGCATCGGTCAATTCGATTTTCTTGCCAATTCGGTCAAACAATACAACCCCAAGCTCCTCCTCCATCCCCTTAATGGTTTTACTAATCGTCGGCTGTGTAATAAACAGGGCATCCGCGGCCTTGGTGAAGCTTTTGAGCCTCGCTACTTCAATGAGGTATTGCATTTGTCTAATATCCATGGGATAAACCCCTTTCTTATCAGAGAGCCTGGATACTCAATCCATAACCAAATGGAATGTTATATATTCAGTATATTCATTTTACCTATGAAAACTATTGCTGTAATATTTTCATTATCAATTACAAAGAAAACATGCAGAAAGGAGCATCTTTATATTATGGGAAAGATGAAAACATTAAGTAAAATAGTCTTCCAGGTTGCGATCATTTTCTTCATCTCCCTCGCAATGAATTATATTGCACAGTGGCTCCATCTGCCGATTCCAGGTTCGATTCTAGGCATATTCGTCCTATTTGCATTATTGAAAACAGGCGTAATTAAACTTGATTGGATAGAGCATGGAGCTAACTGGCTGTTAGCTGAACTACTTCTGTTCTTCATTCCGGCGGCTGTGGGAATCATGAAATTTATCCCGATGCTCGAGCATGATGGTGTGCGGATTATGATTGTAGTTATTTGTAGCACACTCATCGTAATGATCAGCTCCGGTCTGATCGCATCAAGAATTTCCAAACGAAAGGAACGGAAGCTATCATGATTGCAGGATTAATTTGTTTAATAGCTACGCTCGTCATATATGGTCTATCCAAAAAACTGTACCGCGTTCATCCAAAAGTATACTTATCACCGCTGCTCATAACACCTCTTATTGTGGTCGCTGTACTTATGTGGGTGAAAATACCTTATGAGACCTACTATTCCGGAGGCAAATGGCTGAGTAATTTACTTCAACCTGCTACTGTCGCATTCGCTGTTCCATTATACAAATACTACGATGTACTCAAAAAGCATGCTGTTGAAATTCTCGTCAGCGTACTGTCCGGTTCTGTAGTGGCGATGTTATCTTCCGCCGTGCTGGCAAAATGGATGCATCTCGATATCACGCTCGTGACCAGCTTGATTCCTAGATCCGTAACGACACCGATTGCTATGAATGTATCGGAAGTGATCGGCGGAATTCCTAATATAACAGCTGTATTCGTTATTATTACCGGCCTCATGGGTGCTATGCTTGGACCTGTGGTGATGAAGATGTTCCATATTGAAAATGAAGTGGCGCGCGGCGTACTGTTTGGCACAAGTGCACACGGAACCGGCACTTCCAAAGCATTTGAGCTTAGCTCACTGACAGGTACGATTTCCAGTATATCGATGATTCTGGCAGCCTTGTTTACATTAGGCGCAGCACCTATGATTCTGTCGCTGCTGATGCATTAATTGAATGTTGGTTCCTCCTAATTTTTAATAGATCTCTCTTGATGGGCTCCACCTTTCGGTGGGGTCTTTTTTTGTCTACTAAAAAATTTACCTGTTGTTTACGCCACGTTGATACCGGGATAATTCCCCTTGCCTACACTTAAATACGAATTGGAAAATGGATTGTTCCCCAAGGAGGAAATCATTCATGAACTCTACGGTAAGCAATGCTTCCACTCCTAATGTGAATGTCAACTCATCGACTATATCTTCTAATAAGACTGCGATCAGGCGTCGTCGGATCAAGACAAGCCTGAAGGAGCATGCTCTTGCATATTTGTTCCTGGCCCCTTCCCTTGCATTATTTGGGCTATTTCTTCTCTATCCCCTAATCAAATCAGTATATCTTAGTCTATTTCTTACGAATCCAAGAGGGCAAATTGCTGCCTTTGTCGGTCTTGATAATTACACACAGCTTCTAGGCTCAGCACAATTCTGGAACAGCATCTCCGTTACTTTCAAATTTGTGCTGCTTACGGTTCCAGGCGGGGTGATCCTCGGACTGATCATGGCAGCACTTGCACACTCCAGGCTGAAGGGTATGCGAATATTTCAGTTTATTTTCTCCCTGCCGCTTGCGCTGTCAGTCAGCACTTCGGCTGTCATTTGGATGATGCTGTTTCATCCCACGCTCGGCATGTTCAACTATTTTCTCGACTTGCTCGGGTTGCCTGCTGTTCAATGGCTAACCGATGCAAAATGGGCACTCTTGTCCATCTCCATCATGACGATTTGGATGAACTCCGGCTTCAATTTCATTGTGCTGTTAAGTGGACTTCAAGGAATCTCTGATGATATGTATGACAGCGCGAAGGTCGATGGGGCTGGTCCGATACGGACTTTTATTACGATCATATTGCCGCTACTATCCCCTACCGTTTTTTTCCTTAGTGTTGTTTCCATCATCAGCTCATTCCAAGCCTTTGGCCAAATGCATATTTTGACCAAGGGTGGTCCGGCTGGCTCAACTGAAGTATTCGTCTATTCTATCTATAAAGAAGCGTTCGTTAACTACCAGTTTGGTACAGGCAGTGCGATGGCGATCATCTTATTTCTGCTGATTCTCGTTCTAACGCTGTTACAATTCACCCTTGTGGAAAAGAAGGTGCATTATCAATGATATGGACTCGCCATCTTCGTCAGAGCATCGTCTATCTTATGATGTGCCTGTTGTCGCTGTTTATCATTTATCCGCTTCTATATACCTTTCTGGCCGTCTTTATGACTCCTGAAGAAACCAACCAGTTTCCGCCTGCTATTTTCCCGTCCAGCCTGTATTTGGGCAGCCTAGAAGCAGTTATCGATCTCATCCCGGTTGGACGATTTATTTATAACAGCTTTCTAATATCAACAGTCGTGATGATTGGACAACTGATTACTGCAAGCCTTGCAGCATATGCCTTTGCTTTTATTTCTTTTCGCGGCAAAGCCTTCTGGTTTGCTATCTTCCTGTCCACGATGATGATTCCTTGGGAAGTAACGATGATTCCGAACTTTCTTCTGATCAAATCATGGAACTGGCTTGACTCTTACCCAGGCCTCATATTTCCTTTTCTAGCCTCGGCATTCGGAGTGTTTTTACTTCGACAGTTCTTTTTGCAATTGCCCCGTGAACTATTCGAAGCTGCACGAATCGATGGATGTGGTCACATACGGTATTTTGCCAATATCGCTCTACCCCTCTCCAAGCCTGGACTGGCAACACTCGCGGTCTATGTATTTCTGAATACCTGGAACATGTATCTTTGGCCGCTCCTCATCACGAACACAGCAGAGATGCGTACGGTCCAAATCGGAATCAGTATGCTGCAATTTGAAGAATTAACATCATGGAACGTCGTGCTGTCCGGTGTTGCGCTCGTTCTCCTTCCATCACTCCTGCTCATCGTACTCGGCCTCAAGCAGCTGGTACGCGGGTTAACCGCAGGAGCAGTTAAAGGATGATCGGCTTAGGTCGGTAACTGCCATTCCTAACGGATGGTTTTACATAAATAGAAAACAACTATTATCTTAAAGGGAGAGAAGAAACCAAAATGAAATCATTCAAGTTCAAGCACTCATTTTTGCTAACAACGATACTGCTTTTGTCAGTGTTCGTGTCAGCCTGCGGCGGCAATGCGAATACGGGGACCGCTTCGAATGCAGATGCTTCAGCGAACAACACTGCAAAAAACAGCACGCAGAACAGTTCAACAGCAGATTCTACTCCAACAGAGAAAACAAAGGTAGTCTGGTGGCATTCGATGGGTGGAGAGCTCGGTAAAGCAGCCGATCAACTCGTATCCGACTTTAACGCTTCCCAAGACAAAGTTGAAGTCGAAGCCGTGTTCCAAGGTACTTATGACGAAAGCTTGAATAAAATGAAAGCCTCTATGGATTCTAAGACCGGCCCGTCTCTGATTCAAGTGTACGAAATTGGCTCCCGTTTCATGATCGACTCTGGCGCAATAACGCCGGTTCAAAATTTTATCGACAAAGAAAACTATGACCTCAGCCAACTGGAAGAGAACATTGTCAACTATTATACATTCGAAGGCAAACAGTACTCCATGCCGTTTAACACTTCTAATCCAATTCTCTATTACAATAAAGACCTGTTCAAGGCCGCTGGTCTGGACCCAGAAAAGGCTCCTGCAACTTACAGCGAATTGAAAGTTGCTGCTGATGCACTCAGCAAAAAAGGCGCTCCTGCTTCATTTGCTATATACGGCTGGTTCATGGAGCAATTTTTTGCCAACCAGGGTGCTGAATATGTGAACAATGGAAATGGACGTACGTCCCCAGCTACTGAATCGCTTGTAAACAGTGATGCTGGTGTCAATACGCTAGAATGGTGGAAGAACCTGGTTGATAGTGAAGCTGCAATCAATCTTGGTCGTAAAACTGATGACACGAAAAAAGCTTTTGTTGCTGGCCAAATCAGTATGACCCTTGATTCTACAGCAAGTCTTCGCGGGATCGTAGATGGTGTCGGCGATAAATTTGAAGTAGGAACGGCGTTCCTGCCTAAACCGGATGGTAATACAGATGGAGGCGTCATTATCGGCGGCGCAAGCCTCTGGATTCTCAATAACAAACCGGAAGCGGAACAACAAGCCGCATGGGAGTTCATTAAATTCCTTGCTGAACCGCAAACCCAAGCTAAATGGCATATCGCGACCGGATACTTCCCAATTACTAAAAAAGCTTATGATGAGCAGATTGTAAAAGACAACCTTACTAAATATCCGCAATTCCAAACAGCGGTTGACCAGCTTCATGCGAGCAAGCCAAGCCTTGCAACACAAGGCGCTGTAATGGGAGTATTCCCGGAAGCACGCCAAATTGTTGAAGGTGCGATTGAAGAGGCTCTTGGCGGTACCAAGCCATCGAAACAGGCTTTAGACGATGCAGCAAAGGCTATCACAGAGAAAATCGGAACTTACAACAAAACCGTGCAGAAATAAAGATACAAAAAAATCCCCCCGATCATTTGTTTTGATCGGAGGGGATTTTTTTGTATTAGACAATCTTCAACAAAATTCAATCTATTACTACACAAAACTACTTATTCATTTTTTAATTGTTGTATTTTTCCACATAGTATATGATCATATTATTTGA
>RCUF01000515.1_pt1 | contig 11034 bp, 8 predicted proteins | sample 2166311 | NCBI WGS metagenome assembly RCUF01 (sample SAMN09932608, study PRJNA488358) | compost metagenome | feature: garden; material: soil; isolation source: compost soil in 4-hydroxybenzonitrile-enriched culture | place: Germany: Experimental Botanical Garden Goettingen | collected 2016-01-27
GATTGCAGTTAACGCAGCAAAAAATATGGAGGTAAATGAATTATAGATAATATCAGCTCCCTTGATTATTATGCATACCTCATATTCCACTGGGCTTAAAATGTTGAGAGTTTACTTGTAATAAGATATGCTTCTCATTTGAAGTTAGCCACAATTCCTTTACTTTTGAGTATATTGCAAACGCAACTCTTTATGGAAAGGAACGTTTATGTGAATTGTAAATGAACATCAAACAAAATCGATATAACTTGTTTAATCTATTGAGAGGGCACATGGAGATTGTTTGCCGCCCATAAAGTTAACAAGTAAAAGAAGAACAGGATGCCTATTATAACTCCAATTACGATAAAAAATTTCTTTTTCATCACTCTCTCCTCTTCATTACAATGAATAGGTCTTCCATTTGCAACAAGGGCTTTAATTTACGAATACCGTGACATAGTTTGTCTCATATACTATCTTTTCCTTTATCCAACTATAAAGGATGTGACCAATAACAAGCGCAGAACCAAGTACAAGGACTGTAGTGTGCCAAGTCCACTCTTGTATTCCACTAAGAAAGACAGGAGCGATACCTATGAGAACTCCGATCACTAAACCAACAATTATCACTACATCAGGTGTTTTGCTACCTTCACCTTTATTTTTTTGGAAAAATTAAATAAAGCGCCTTGGATTTAACTCCAAGACGCTCCCCTGCTTGTAATAACGGTTAGTTAATGTCTGATGGGTACTGACCAGTAGTAGCCCAAGCCTCGCCATCAACTTTGTTTCCGTCGGCTCTGAATTGAATTACGTATTTCCCTGAAGGCATCCCATTAGGGAATGAATTAAGACTATTCCACGTTAATGAGCCTCCTTTGCCAACAGTTTTATAGACATATTCTTTCCCGTTACCCTGCAAGCTCCAAGAGATAGTTGATGTTCCTTGATTCCGAACTTTAATCTTTACATGTCCATAACCTTTATCAACAGTTAAGTCCATCGTCGGACTTGTCCCACCAAGAACCTCATGTACCTCTTGACCAGTTTGTTGGATAACTATACCTCCATGATCCTTCGATACTTTAATCCCCGTAACTGGTGCGGCAGTAGCAGCCAGCGGAGCTACTGCCGTAAGAGCCAATACACCTGTAAGAATGATTACTGTGTTTTTAAACTTCATCAAAAATCGCCCTCTCGATTGGTATAATTTGTACTACTGACCAAGTATATCATCAAAAAAGGAATATAGTGTATATTTTTGTTAACAAAATGGTAAAAAGCATTAATATTCGAAAATATATATTTTATTCGAATATTGCATGACATATATTTCAAAGCTTATTGACAACTGTTAAATTATGGACAAAAATAGAATGCAATAATAAAAAGTTTTGGAATTTCTGTGTGGAAGGTGGATATGACATGAAGCATACACCTACGATTAGAGCAGAATTAGATAGTTACCTACAACAAAAGGGTTTGAGCTTAGCGCAATTCGGACAACTTGCAGGCATGAATAGGGGAATAGTAAGTGCTATTGTGACAGGGAATAAGTCAATGTCTGTTAACCAGCTTGACCTAATCACTGAGGCTATGGATTTACCAGAAGGGTATTTTTACGATCTGTTTATAGAAAACTACATCATCGACACCCCCCCGAATATGAGGCGAATCGAGCCATTTCTATTTCGTTGTGCGGAGTTGGACAAGTTGGATGCGATTAGTCGAGTGGTGGGAGCCATCATGGACAATCTACTGTATTCGCCCAAGCTATTTGAAATTGCAGAAGAATTGTTGAAGCAGGGAAGACATGCGGCTGCACTACTGCTCTATGAGGGTGTGGCTGAAGCGGAGAAGTATCAACATTCTGAACGATTGGCAGTCTGCCAATATCGTATATTCACGATTCAAGTTGGAAACGATCAAAGCCGGAATCTCAAGGCAGCAACGCTATTTGAATCCTTCGTGGAACGTCTGGATGAAATAGAACAGCTTGACGCGCTGAAGGATTTAGCAAACGTGTACAGGTCTTTGCGTAAATGGGACAAGGTTGAGGAAGTAGCTAGAACAATGAGAGCTAAAGCTGAAATCCAATATACTTTGGAACATCAACAGCAGAGTCGAATGCGTGATGAGTCTTCCAAGAAACTAAGTCGTCCACTGTTTGTGTACATCGCTTATGCTGATTTGTTGTGTTCAGGTTCTTGCGAAGCTAAAGGCGATTACCACCAAGCCCTACAGTATACATACGCCTACACTAATTTAGATTGGGTTTTGGAGAAGGACGAGGACACCCAATACTGGATGGGCTTGTTCCAAAACTGGGCAGAAGGTAACACGTACGTATATAAGCTTTTATCTGGAGATGTAAGCGTGCTAAACGATTATGTTCAATATATTATTGCATCAAGTGATAAAGTCGATAAGGAAATGATCGTAAAGCTTTTGAACGTAATGTTTGCAGCTAACCGATTTCAGTTAGACGTGAATGATATACTTAAACGGTTTGAAATGATTATTGATTCTTTTGTACAACAGCCATCATCGGATATGTATACCTATCAGGTAGTACCAGAGCAAACAACACGTTTTAAATATGAACTTGCTAAATACTACTTGAACAGAGGCAATTACTCTTATGGCTTCAGATACCTGCTAGACGTTTTATCTAAATCATTAGCCAATAACAAAGAATCCTTCTTCATTAGATGCATAAGATTATTTGAGCAGTTTAAACAATTTGCTGACGTTAGAACTTTTATAAAGTATGAAAGTTTAGTTAGTGTAGGGCAAAGAGAAAGATTATTTTACTATTAATATTTATGCCCTCTATTTTAGAATGAATGGTTAGACAATGTTAAAAAAATGGTACTGCTAATGATTGCAGCTAGTTTTTTGTTTATTGTTACTGTACCTGCCCAGACGCATGATATACAGCCTCATGTACAGCATGGAGGTGCTTAAGCGTAAGCAAACAAATCACCGCCATCCAGTGGTTGGCGGTGATTTGTTATTTTGGAGGAATTAACACATCAATCACCGAATACCTATCTTGAGGTGATCAGCATGAACCATACATATTGTATTTACAAATTTATCCAAACCAATCGTATTGATAAAACGAATACGGAAGTACTGTTGTGCAATCCGAAAGCATCGGTGACACCCTACTGGCTAAGCTGGTGGGGTGTTTTTATATTCATTTTTCAATCGATATCAAAATAAACAGTTGAAAAGCCGATATCATAATTACCAACTAATGAATACTTAGGAGGATTATAGATGGTCTTTTGGATTCTTTTACTTATAGTCGTGGGACTTATTCTTTCAGCGTTTATAGGCGGTTCTCGGATTGCGAGCAATAATCGTAAACAACCGAGAATAGAACGTATAGGTGAGGTGGTTGATAAGCGGGTAGATTGGACTGAAGGATCGTCTTCAAAAACATTTTATATAACTTGCGAGTTCGAAAGCAATGAGCGCAAAGAAATTTCAGTTAGTAACGATAAATATGGCCTTTTTGTCGTAGGGGATAAAATCAAAGTAACAAGCCAAGGTACTTGGAACTGGGTAGAACGTGTCATAATATGAGGGGATCAGCTTAATCTATATATTTATTTACATAATCACCCAAACGTTATATACTTCCCATATAAATCCGAAAGCATCGGTAGCACCCTGCTGGCATACGCTGGTGGGGTGTTTTAATAAGTTGGGAATTTAAATATGCTACGTAATATAAAAAGCCTTCCATTAATGGAGGGCTTTTGTTAGACGCTGAGTATGAGAATCATAAATCAATGTGGCTTATTACGCCTTTTCAAAAGTTTTATAACAAGTAGTATGCAGAAAAATACTGCAAAAGCAATCACAATCCACCACTGAGTATCAATTATATACAACACGACTCCGATAAGCAGGACTGTTATTATTGTAATTCTCACTTTCAACATCGTACCTTTGTCCACTCTTGTTTCCAATATTGGCATCTTTATAAGGATGATTGCAGTCAGTGCCGGAAAGAATATGGAGGTAAATGAATTATAGATAATACCAACTCCTTGATCTAATTACTCACCCCGGATTGTTCGGATTTAATGTATAAAACAACAACCTCCGCTAAGACAACTTTCACTTCGAGAAAATGCTGATAATAAAAATAAAAGTGAAATGATGATCAAAAATAGATATATACTGGAAATCCGTTTTCCGATTGTAGCTCCAAACTCTTTAGGATTTTTATATCCAATGATTAAACTGGGAATAAAAAAAATACTGGATAGATAAATGGTGTAGTGAAACCTAGTATTATCGACAGGATTGGACCAGGCGGGCAATCCTAAAAAGGAAAGCAACTGGTCTCCCAATATGTAATTGCCAAATTCGAAAGAAACAGCCATACCAAGAAGAGATAAAAGCAGTGAAAGTGATCCCCAACCTATTTTTTTTCTGTTTTTTCTCAACAATTCAAAGATAATTAGTAAAATTACAATTGCTTGTATGCTGTATGTCAACATGATTGAAAACATAAAGTACCTCCTCGAACATTAGAATCAAATGATAAGATGTCAATTTCGGAAATGAGTATACCATTTTTTGGAATGTTTTCATATGCCTTTCAATACAGCGATCGTATGATCAAAAGGAACGCGAAGCGGCCTTAGCCATACAATATTTCATCTGAATGTAAAAGGAGATGATTATGTTGGCTACCTTCTCGGCCGCGCTTCAAGTGAAAAAGCGGATGGCCAAGCGAGTCTTAAAAATGTCCGGTGTCCACGGCATTGGCGTAGGATACAGGGACCCTGCCCATCCCAAAAGGGGAGCCGCTGTCATTGTGTATACGGACCGTCTAGCGTCGGCCTCTACTGGACTCCTGTCGGCCACCGCATTAGGAAAGAAAACGAACGTTCCAGTCCGAATTGTAAAGACTGGAAAGATCAGAGCCAATGCCACGGACTACAAAGTGCGCATACGCCCGGTCATCGCCGGCTACAGTGTCGGGACGATTGAAGGCTCCGGTTCAACCGGACTCATCGTTGCCCCAACTGGAGCGCCGGCGACACGTTATCTTTTTAGCAATAACCATGTCCTCAATCCCTCCAATACAGACAATCGGGAGGCTACAATACAGCCAGGCGGAGCCGATGGGGGGACGGTTACTCAGGATCGTATGGGAAGGCTGTATCGTTACGTACGCTTGAATCCCACCGGTACAAACCTGATTGATGCGGCGCTTTCGCTTCCGACCCGTAACAACCTGCTCAATCCGCGTTACGCTACGGTAGGAGCGATTCCAGGTCATGTTACCGCATATCGCATAGGAGAAAGATTGAAGAAGGTTGGGCGTACGACCGGACGGGTCAATGGCACGGTAGAGTCCGTCTATACGGACCTGCAAATCAATTATGGCGGAGAGTTGGGCCTGCTGACCTTCGAAGATCAGACGGTTATTAGAGGTACGACTCCCGTATCACTACCTGGGGATTCTGGCTCTGTATGGCTCAGACAGTCAGATAATTATGCAGCTGCGGTCAACTATGCAGGCACGGCAGATGGTCGCTTATCCATAGCCTTTCCGGTGCAGTGGGCCATGCAGGTATTCAACACACGGGTAGCCCGCCCCAACGGGGCAGGCAGGGTGCTCAGGGTAGATACAGGTTCTTCCCCTCGCTCCTATACTAGGCAGCTCACCAGTGAGGAACTGGTTCGCTTAAGACCAAGAACGACACGCATTAGACGGAGCTAAACGCTCTCCAGATGGAAAAGCTTTCCGAAGGACTGCTTGCTTCGGAAGCATCATCTCCCCGGATTACAGACTTAACTTAAGTAATCCGGGGGTGGAGCTAATATAGCAAGAATCATTCACGATACCAATCATTTACGACGATAATGATTCACGACGCAAATCATTCACGGTACAAATCATTCATAATCTAAAACGTTAACGGCATGAATGAATACATTCTAATCTGCTCCTTCAGCATATGAATGGGCTCCCACATCATGGGCTGTAATGGTGCTGCTTGCCGAGGCCAAGCCCCGGATTTCCTGAGCGGTTAGGGCTCTGTTGTAAATAATCAGTTCATCCACTGCACCGTTCAGGTAGGGATCATCAAACTGGGATTTCCCAATATAGTTCCGGTCTGTCAGTCCAAGGCTGGAAGGATTGAGCGTCATGTTCGTGTTACGCGTCGCCTCTACACCGTCCAGATACATCATTCCAGTATTGCCTGACAAAGTCACGGCGACATGCTTCCAAACCCCTGTTGCCAGCTCTGGCGCATTCAACTGTTGTTCCTCTCCGTTCCCCGAGACGGTGATAGCAAAGCGCATACCGGTTCCCTCGGCTTTGGGTGTCAAAAACATATACCGATTCGTGCCTGCTCCAAAATCAAACAGGCGTGCCCAGCCGTTATGCGTGTTCACCCGTACCCACGCGGCAATCGTAAAGTCATTTAGGCTGCTAACGATACCACCGGGCAGGCTAGCATAGGCGTCTGTACCGTTAAAGTGCAGGGCATTGCCTTTCCGTCCGGCTCCCCACGCACCTCCATTTATACTGGCCTGCTGTCCATAACCTGACGAATCGGCTGCGGTAGATCCGGCCGTTTCGTCAAATTCATAACGGGCTACAATGTCTCCGGCGGGAGACGGGTTGTCTGTACTCGACTGGATACGGATATCATAGTTGGCTGCCGTACCGATATTCAGTCTGACCGTGGTCGTAGAGCTGTTAGCAGCCGTGACTGATCCGTTTTTTGTGCCGTCTACGAGCACGTCATACGTACCTGCCGCAAGTCCGGTCAAGCTGATAAGGGTGGTGTGAGTCGTGCCTGGAGTCGTGTTTTTCAGCGTCAGGCGGATGCTGTTCTTGGACTTAGACACGATGGCCAAGCTATATTGGTCCCGATTCAGCTCCAAACTCAGCTTTTGGGTGATCAGATGCAGTCGCTGGAATACACCGTCCTTTGGAGTGATCGTGTAGCTGTTACTGCTTTCTGTAACGTCACAGCCATAGCCGAACAAGCCGAATATTGGATCTACAGCAACATCCGAGCTTAGGATTTTGATGGCTCCAAACAGTCCCAGATCGGCTTCCCCGGACATGCCGCGCCATCCGTTAAAGAGAGGGCCACCGTCCAGACCGAGTGCGCCGTAATTGCCCTTGCCCGCCTGATATGTCCACGATACCGCCCCGATATTGGCAGGATCAGAGCTGATCTGTCCCGAGTTAATCGCCCCGATGTTCGCCAGCTTGGCGGCATAGGACAGACGCTGATCCACTTCGGGCTTGGACGAATGCCGACGTGTCCAGTCATCCATCGCATAGCCGGCCAGTGAAGTGGTGTACTGGAAGTTCCACCAATTCTCTCCGGTGATGGTGACCGGATCGGCGTAATAGTACCAGACAGGCATATGACCGCGTGCAGCACGCGTTTTGGCGTTGATTTTGCTCATCATGGTCGTGTTGTTGTTCATTTTGGCGAGTGTATATACGGCTTCTTCACCTGTATTGTCATAGTTATACTCAGAGCCATAAGGATAGGTGGTGTTTTTGAAATTGTTGTACTTGGTAGCCATTTTGGCAATCAGGTCGTTAGCCTCGGTGGTCAAGCCTTCTTCCTGAAGCGCTTTAATCATATCAGGTGTAGTTAGCTCACCCATGAGTCCCGTGTTCCAATTATAAGCAACAGGGCCTTCATACAACGCTTTAAAAATACGATAAGCACGTAGCAAATATGTGTTTTTGCTATTGCGATAGCTGATCAGGTTGGGATACAGCTTGGCAAGTTTATACATGCTAAAAAATGTATTATAAATGTGCGGATAGGCATAGCCCCGGTACGTTGGTGTCGTATTAGGCTGGGGCATCAGGAAATCAGGAACCAGATAATCGGTATGATGGCCTTCCATCAAATTCGTCCAGATGGCCACCTCCAAATAATCATCGACTGCCTTGATTTCAGATGCTACGGGCTTCTGAACGTTTTTCTCCGCCAGAAACTGGCCGTGAGTTAGTCCCCAATCATCACCCCAGCCCCAGTAGCCAGCAAAGCTGTTTCGTTTGGCCTTGTATTGCATCATCCAGTCATCAAAGACCTTGTCCCTCAGGTCGCCCGGCACGTTCCATTGGGTGCTGTTGACCATGAAGGTAGAGTGACGCTGAAGTGCAGCTTCGACTGGCTCGATGGCATAGAACTGGAGAACGGTTTTTTCGCCGTTACCATAGTTTACAGTAATATTGTTATGTCCCAGTCGTCCCAGTGTAAGTTCATATATTTTATGGTTTGTAGGGGCTGTTTCCAGATAGCTGATGGTCGTTTCGGACGGATATTGCGCTGTGACAGAGGTAATGGATTTGCTGGTATGCAGATCGAATTTGGCCTTGAGATTGGTCGGGAAAATCATACCCGGAACCACGGTCACATCCACATGTCCCTCACTGTACAGCCTGTCCTTTACAGCCTGCTCGTCCGCTACCTTATAAAATTTAAAGGCATACGTTTTGCTTTCACCAGGAGCCAGCGACAGACTGGTGCTTCCGAGATAACCACGGTTGGTGCTCTTGATGACATAGGAGTGGATATAGAACACATTCAGTCCTTCGGACCAGCCGCCTTGCTCCATAGCCCAAGTGCTGCCGGGATGCTCCTCAGTTCTCCAATGGTCCTGATATTCGAGACCAGCACCCGTTGAGGCATCAGGGATTAGCAGTACATACGGTCCGATGCCGCTAGGTCGTCCGGCGGTAATAAAGGAGCTATTATGGCCTACAAAGGAGTGTGAGAGTACTCTGGTTTCATAAATTTGTTCATTATTGCCACCGGACCAGTACTCGTTAAATGGAAGCGGCAGTCCCCAATCTCCGATCTCCAGCGTTTGATTAGAGGTGTTTGTTACTTTCATTTGCCAATGCAAATAATCGTTAACCAACGAATAAGTTTCATGTAAAATGAAATTACGTATTCCCTGATTGTTTGATGAATTCTGATAGGCTACCTGGACACTGTTTCCAGAAGAGGTGATCTGGCGTGCATCAGCAGAATTACTTGTCCATGCCCGAGTCCACGCTCCGTTGCCGAGACGATAGGTGAACATGAGTTCACCCAGCCACTGATGATCCGACGTATTCTGTTTAGGTGCGTTGGAGCTATTCATGAAATAGTTGGTATTAAAAGTGTCCCCTACCAGTTGTAAGGAAGAGAGATCGCCGTAATCTCCGACAGAGATGGAGAACACTTGATTAGATAGTTGTACTGCCATGCTATCAACCTCCTAACAAAGGTTCGTGAGCGTGCTCACTACGTTAATATATGTGTGAGAAATACTTTTGCTACCCTATGTATGAGAATTGATAGAAAATAGATTCATATAAATGTCCTAGAGGGCGCTCAATCGTGGAGGTAGAGGTATTATGAAAATTAAAATGGAGTTGCCGAAGATTCCTGTCGACTTGCCCATATTAAATGAAGAAATGTATTCCTTACGATCCAAAGGTGAATATCGTATGGGGTCTGTAGAGGATATGATTTTGGATAATGTGGAAGCGGTTAAGGTTTCATTAGAGAAGATGACTTTTAAAAATGTAACGATCATGGAATCGTCATTGCCGGAAAGTGAATGGACAGACGTCATTTTTGATAAATGCGATCTGTCTAATGTTCATTTTTCCGGTTCCTTTATCCATCGGGTAGAGTTCAGGAACTGCAAATTGCTTGGAACAGACTTTTCCAGAAGCAGGCTCCAAAACGTTCGTTTTTCGGATTGCTTAGGGGATTATTCGATGTTCCGTTTTGCTAATTTTAAGCAAGTTGGTTTTGAAGATTGTTCTTTAATAAGTGCCGATCTGTATCATTTAACACTACAAAAAACCTTTTTTAACCGTTGCAATCTGGATCAAGCGGTGCTATCCGGGTCCAAGCTCAAAGGGATTGATCTGAGCGATTGCGAATTTGATGGGTTACAGGTGGATATAGAAGATTTGAATGGCTGCATCATTTCACCGCATCAGGCTTCATCATTTGTAGGGCTGTTGGGGCTAGTGATTAAATAAGGGATTCCTCACTGATTTTTATTACGGCCCCATGCCTGGCGCAGACGTTTAATATGATGTTTGCTTATCATCCGTAAGGGGTCTATGTTCCGCCCATAACAAAAAAAGATCCGCCTAAGCGGATCTCTTGCATTTATTGATAGCTTATTTTTTTTTAATAACCGGCCGTACAGGCTTCGTTGTCAAGACATTAAGCGCGTCACGCACTTCAGTGGCGAAAACAAGCGGCTTTTCTACTTTTTCGAAGTGGATGTACCAGAGATTGGGGTTATCGAATAGCCAGTGATTGTGCAGTGCCGTTACTTTGACACCATGTTTACGAAGTCGAGAAATAAATGGATTAATTTCTGCGGTCAAAATCACGGTTTCACCAAGACATAATCCTTTTCCGTTACGTCCAATACTTTCGAAAGAAAAAGCTTGGGGTATTGCAAGAAAGGATCTGGTCTTTTTCCCTAAAATGATCGGCTTGATGTTATTTCTGACTGTAGATGCAGTACAAACTCCGTTAATGATTTGAGGTGTTGCTTTTAATATAGCTGCAAACTGTCTACAAAGCGGACTAATTGCCATTTCTCTCACTCCAATTCTTTTGAATTACTAGCATCATATGAAAAAGTAAGGGAATGGGAAGGGTAAGTCTTCTTTATCATTAGTCTAATTTGCTATATACAAAGTACGAATGGAGTACCCTTTTAAAGCCTCAGCTTTGCTCCGTGATACTCATGTTTGATACTGTCCCATGCCTGGCGCAGACGATTAAACCCTTCAATAATTTGTTGCTCCGTTAAATGGGCAAAGATAAAGCAGGCTGATGGAGGTCCCGGTGTCAGTTGGTAATCGGCGGCATCACGCCATGTGACTCCGTAAAATTGTGCTGTCTGCATCAAATGATGATACTGGGCAGACTCATGCTTCCAGATGGCATAGGCATGTAGTCCGCAATCGTTCTGATGCCAGTGAAACAGTTCACTTAACTGCTGTATTTCACG
>RCUF01000516.1_pt1 | contig 10999 bp, 7 predicted proteins | sample 2166311 | NCBI WGS metagenome assembly RCUF01 (sample SAMN09932608, study PRJNA488358) | compost metagenome | feature: garden; material: soil; isolation source: compost soil in 4-hydroxybenzonitrile-enriched culture | place: Germany: Experimental Botanical Garden Goettingen | collected 2016-01-27
CCGAGGTGGACAGGGTCAGTTCTTGCTCAGACATTTCTATGCCGCTTCCTTGCACATGTTGCCATACCTTCACATTCGGCTGTCCATTGGTGTGGCGTTGTTGTCGCAGTGAATCCGTTACATAGGCATCTTGTTCGCGGTGGGTAGGCAGATACAATTCCACCTGTTCCCCGATCTCAGGCATATCGTACCAGCCGCTATGCTCTTCCGCGACATAACGGGTGGCGACGGGAAACCAGCAGGCTTTGGCAGGATCTTGCTTCGGGTCGATGTCCAGTTGTAGCTGTACAAAATCCTGCTGTACCTTGAGCACCGTTCCTGTCAGCGAAATTCCAGTAGCCTGATCGTTTTCATACCGCGCATAGCGGATATCTTGTTCAGTTTGAAGATCATAGCAAGTGCGTAGTAAACCATCCGTTAGTGTGGTCACGGCTCGAACCACGACCAGTTCTTTGCCTGGCCCGATGGGTAACGTGATGAGGTCGCCCAGCGCATAGTATTGTAGGCTTTCGATCGTATAGGTGATATACGAGCCAGCACGTTCTCTCGCCTTTTCTGAATCCAACTCATGAAACGTTTTTCGTACACGATAAAATACATCCCGCTCCACCTTATGCTGCTTGCCTTCCGGCATCCCGAAGAAAACCTTGGGCGAGGCTGCGGTTACCTCTGGCACAAGTACGGAACCAAAGCGAGAAGCGAGACGTTTTAAAAACGCCCAATCGGTCTCATCATATTGTAAAACAAATGTCTCTAGTTTGGCATAGTTGCTTACCGTATCAATGGCATCTCCGTATTGATATTTTCGAACCAGCGCAGTGACCAGATCATCATAGGTACGGTGAGTATCTTGATAGGAGCGCCTTTTACGCTTAATATCCACCTGGTACGAATGGGAAGCAGCCTCTAGTTCAAACGTATACACGCCTCGCACGCAGTGTACGGACATACGCGTAACAATCCCATGGAACAGCCTTCTCAGCGATTGTCCCTGATCATTCAACTGACGAATCACAATGGGCTCTTGCTCCATATCCTGTCCGATGCATGCAGCTCCTTGTTCTTCAGAGAGCAACCCACTGATATGTAAAAAGGAATGGTCGTTGATAGCACGTGTTATTTGAAGTTGTTCGATGTGTAGTGGCTGAAAGGGACCATAAAAGCGTAGGCTTTCATATCCGATCCCATCTGATAATACGCTCAAGTGAGTTCATGACTCCTTTCTAGATGCGATGGGTATTACCGAGTAAAGCACGTCATCTTAAATTCGCTTCTGAAATATAGAAGCCGCAGATGAGTATAACAGTGAGTCAAGATAGATATGTATTACAAAGTTTGTACGCTAAAAAGGGGCGAGAGGTGATATTTAATAAACAACCCAGCATATGTATTTATCGGTTGAAAGAGAGATTTAGTTTACAAAATGACCCATTAGTTGGGGGCTTTCAGTGTGTATTTTTGGAAGTAGGAGAAATGAGAGGGGGTTAAGTTGTGTACAGTGGCGGGTATTATCAATACTTTCATTACTTACCTAGTCGAATAGCTGTGTAAACAAAAAAACGTATTTAGTTTACTCGACTAAATACGTTTTTTCGTTTGCTTTGAATATGCATATTTATGTTTTAGTTACGACTATTGAACGAACCCACATACGTAAGATCATTACTATTAATCACTTGACCTGGAGTTACAATAGCTTCTTTATTTGGTTCATAATAACCCATAATAAAGTCTGTGTTATAGTTTCCATAATAGAATGCTTGCCAAATAAATTTAGAGCAGTAATTAGGGTTCATAGTTTTAAGTTGATAGTTATCCCAATTTGCCCAAGGTATATGGTAACTTGTTACCGAAGAGTAATTGTTTTGTGCCCAATAAGCTGCGTTACGGCCATGAGTCGCTCTATAGACAGCGATTGATTCACCAGCCTTATGCCTCGTTTGGTAATAAGAAATGGTATCCCTTTTTCCGCCTTCTCCTTGATTATCATTAACTGCATTTACATGATAAACCATATAATCAGGTCCAATGATACCAACATGTCCAACAATCATTGCGCTTCCGCCTAATGCTTTTGATGAATAAAGCACATCTCCTACCTTAACTCTGATATTGGTTCCTGGGTAGGTTGAATCTGGCTCTAACGCTGATGGAGAAAAGTCATACGTGGCCTCTGGAGCACTTATTGAAGGATCAACTTCTGGAGCACTTACAGAAGGATTAACCTCAGGAGCACTTATAGAAGGGTCAACTTCTGGAGCACTTACAGAAGGATTAACCTCAGGAGCACTTACAGAAGGATTAACCTCGGAAGCACTTACAGACGTTATACCAAAAAAAGAGGTAAAGAAGAGAAGCATTAGTAGAGCAGGTAAAAAAAACTTTTATTTTTTTCATAATGCACCGCCATTTTCCATAAATTTAATTGCAATACTTATTATACACAGAATGTACTGGAAGTAAATAGAATAATAAGGTATGATTATCCTAAAAGAAGATTTGTTTGTTTGAATAAGATGAGGGAGATGAAAAATTGAATTTTTATAATAATAGAGTGGTTCAGATATTAAGCGTAATACTCTATCCCATTTCGGCATTCATCATATTAAGTAATGGTGATAAGATAGTTTCATGGGGTATACCAGCAGTCATTGCAATTTTGTTTTGTTTTCTTTGGAAAAATGTTCGACATCTAATGATTTCCAATGCATTGTTATGGATTTTATCAGTACCAATTTGGTTGTTTTTGATTGAGGGAGGGCAGGGAGCAGAAGTTTTCATTGCATCTTTACCATTCATCATACCCCTATATATATTTATTGTGTTTCTACCAGAAATTATAATTGTTTTGATTAGGAATTTCCTTCTCAATAAGTTTAGACGGTAGCGTCAAGAACTATGTGTAAATGAAAATAACCTTTCTTGTAGAAGTTGGTATTCATCTTTGCTGGTGAACATGATGATTTCGCTACAGAAGGGCAGCTAAAGGATTTATGCTTGCTTATCTGAGACTCACGTTATCTGATTGCACCGGATTGTAGTCATTGACCGCATATGTTTAGAGAACAGCCCCGATTAATCAATGATTCTATTCTTTTGGATAGACATGCTATTTTCTGATCTAACTATATTCTTTCCATCGTCTCGACACATGTGGAGTGCTGTTCACTATTGGTCAGGAAAGACTAATAATTAAGGTGTATTGGCGTATACAGCAACGGAGCAACAATTGTCACTACAGGTAGAGACTTATAGAGGCGGTTGTATCGCTCTCCCGCAAAACACATGATACCAATAAGGTAGATATGATTAAGAATGCCTTAAAGCACTTTCAAGTAATTTAATATTGGATACGAAAACAAAAAGTTGTTTGCTCTTTAACAGGGTAGGCAACTTTTTCTATATAAAAATTACTATCACTATGATTTCTATATAAAAAACGTAATTTTTTAAAATTAATAAAATTATCACTTGCATTTTTAAAAACAATTTTATAAGATATAAGCATCAATAATAAAAGTTAATTTTAGAAAGGCACGAATTTTAATGAGGAGATTAGAAAACGTAGTAGAGTTCGTGAGTGGCTCTCCACAATTTAGGATTATAGAAGTGGTTGATGATAAAGCACCACTTTACACCTATTATGGACAACAAGATATTGAAGATGATTTGGTTGGTATTGATTCAAATGGTAGTGAAAGCAAACAAGTACGAACCTTGGATAAGGTCAGTACGCTATGTCAAGGGGATATTGTTTTTAGTTTGATATCGGGAAAATCTACTATAGTTGGTGTGAAGCATCGGGGATATCTATACACGCAAAACTACGTTAAATTAGTAACTGATGAAAAGGTTGATTCAAAATATCTTGTTTACTTACTTAATGAAGATAAATTCATTAAGAAACAGTTTCAAATGGGGCTACAGGGGTCTCAAGTTCTAAAATACACACTGAAACAAGTGAAAGAGCTTGAGCTACCAGATCTGCCCGCACTAGAAAAACAGCGCATAATCGGTGAACTCTATTTCAACCAATTGCGACTAGAAGCATTGAAAATTAGAGCGGCAAATTTGGAAACTACCATAGTATTAGAAAAGCTTAGGGGGGCAATCAATAAATGACCGAGAATCAATTTGAAACAGAATTAATTCAATACCTGACGAGTCGCACAATTGTAGAACAAGAACATCCTGAAGGAACGGGTAACTTTGATATCAAAGAATCAAGTGCTGGCTACATAGTGAAAACAAAATTATGGAAATACGAACCGCATATTAAATCTACAGAACAACTCTGGAATAATTTCAAGGCGATCCTGGAACAACACAATCAGAATACGCTTGACCATCCTTTAAGTGTTGTGGAATTTAATCAAGTTAAGAAAATTATCTCTGATATTCAGACCCCCTATGAAGCAGGGCAGTTCTTATATGGTTTAAATGGGGTTTCGCAAATCGAAATAGATTTAGATGATGGACGTCATGTGTTTCTTACTGTATTTGATCAAAAACAAATAGGGGCTGGAGATACCGTTTATCAAGTGGTTAATCAAATTGAACGGCCGGCAGTGATCACAGGCAAACAAACTCGTTATTTTGACACGACTCTGTTAATTAATGGCCTACCAATCATTCAAATTGAAGAAAAGCGTGATACGCGTAATGTCGATGAAGCGCTCAATCAGATGCAGCAATATGCTGCAGATCATCAGTATCGTGATATTTTCTCAACCTTGCAAATTTTGGTGGCAATGACACCAAATAATGTGAAGTATATGGCGAATACGACGGCAGATAAATTTAATAAGGATTTTGCTTTTAACTGGCAACGCAAGAGTGACAATAACATCGTGCGTAACTGGAAAGAATTTGCTGATTCTATGCTTTCGATTCCAATGGCGCATCAAATGGCTACTAACTACATGATTTTGGACGGAACAAAGAACAAACAAACGTTGAAAGTGATGCGTCCGTATCAAGTGTATGCGACACAAAATGTGATCGAGGGCTTGAAACGTTCAGATTTTGAACTTGGTACCAATAAAATCGGTTATATCTGGCACACAACGGGATCTGGTAAAACGATCACAAGCTTCAAAACGGCATGGCTGGCAAGTCGTATGCCGAAGGTGGACAAGGTTGTCTTTGTTGTGGATAGAATTGCTTTAACCAAGCAAACCAATGAAAATTACAAAGCCTATGATCCTGATGCGACAGAAGACACATTTGGTAGCGTTCAAAACACAGACAATACGACTGATTTGAGTCGCAAGCTTAAAAGTAAAGACAATAGCATTATTGTTACTTCGGTTCAAAAACTAGATACCTTGGTGAAACGCAAAACCTTTCAAGCTCCAGATAAGAATATCGTATTTATCGTGGACGAAGCCCATCGTTCAACTGGCGGTGACTCATTCAAGAATATCCAAAAAGCCTTTAAGAAATCTGCTTGGGTAGGCTATACGGGAACACCGATGTTTGATGAAACGACCACTGGTCTTCGAACAGAAGATATTTTTGGTCCACTATTACATGCATATACCATTCGTGAAGCGATTGCTGACCGTAATGTGTTAGGATTCAAGGTGGATTTTGAGACAACAATTGACGAAAAACAAATGAAAGAACAATATCTTCCTGCGTTTTACCGTGAACGCTATCCGAAATGGAATGAAGAACGAATTCAAGAGAAAATCAACAATCTCTCCCAGGAAGATATGGATGATGCTGTTGAACCCAGTTTCTACGATGAAAATTCGGATCATATCAAATTAGTAGTGCAAGACATTTTCAAAAATTGGCGTAATCGTTCTAATGAAGGCAAGTATAATGCTTTGTTCACAACTCATGTGGGTGGTGGTAAAGCAAGTACGCCAATGGCAATGATGTATTTTAAGGAGTTTCAACGTGTCAACGAAGAAAATAAGATGAATGGCGGACAAACATTAAAAGTTGCGGTGACATTTAGTCAAAACACTTCAAACAATGATAGTATGCTTGCTACGAATCAAGGTTTGTACGATGCCATTACAGCTTATAATGCTGAATTTGGTACATCTTTTGGGATGGATGATGTTTCTGGCTATACCCAAGACGTGACTTCGCGATTAAATAAATCGGTCACCGATCGAAATTTCCTCGATTTGGTTATTGTGGTTGACCAATTATTGACTGGTTTTGATGCACCTGAACTTAACACGCTTTATGTGGATCGAACCTTAAAAGGTGCTGGGTTAATTCAAGCCTATTCAAGAACGAACCGTATTGCAGATATGCAAGAGAAACCATGGGGACGTGTGGTAAATTACCGATGGCCTGCTCAAAATGAGAAGTTAATGAATAAAGCACTTGCTGTTTATGCGAATAAAAACTCAGCTATTCTTTCTGAAGAAGAACAACGTCAGTCTAATCAGAAAGACGGTATCATTGCTAAACCATTTGAAGATGTATTTAATGGAGTGAAAGAAGTGGTTGGGAAGCTAGGTAGCTTAACATCTGATTTTCAACAGTTGCCACCATCTGAAAAGAAAAAGGACGAGATGCTCGATTTGCTCCGTGAATATAACAGAGGAATGGCAAAATTAAAGCAATATGATCCAGATGAAGTTGATGGCGAAAAAGTCGGATTTAACTATGATGATCGAGATGAGTTAATAGAGAAGTTAGGGATGACTTCAGATCAAGAGAAAATGTTGACAACCGTTTTAACGAATGAATTGAAGTCACATATTGCTAAAGAGAAGAAAATTCCTCTTTATCAAATCGAACTGCGCATGACACATGTGAAGGATGTTAAAGTAGACTATGATTATCTTACTGAACTCGTGGAACGATTATTGAACGAAGTCCACGAAGGCAAAGATGAAGAAGCCAAAGAGACGCAAGAAAAAATCAATCAATTTGCCAATGGGTTGGATGATCGTAACTATGCGACTAAAATTATGAATGCAGCTACTGCAATTATCAAAGGTCACTTCCCACCTGCAGGCTCTGACTTCAAGTATCCTGTGAAGCTGAGTGACAGTGAACATATTATCCAGCAAGCGAACAACGTCAGCCTGGATCGAAGGTTTCTTGACTTCCGAGTGAAGTGGGGAATCACAGATATTATCACAAGTGCTCAAATGCGAGAATTGTTTAGCCGTCATCGCTATGGCTTGCAAGATTTGGATGATACGGGTCAAATCCGTGACATTATCGCTCAAGCCAGTTCTGACTATAAGACACTAGCTCATGATGAAAAAGTACAGTCCTTATCTAAAATGAAATATCGAAACGGGTTGCGTGACGCGATTTACGAACTAGCGGATGAAATGGTAGAGAGGTAAACGGGGCGAAATCGTTCAACAAAGTATTAGATTGGAGTTTATTATGAACGAAATACAATTTTTAATGTATGATGCCGATGAAAAAGTGGAAGTTCTTGTTCAAGATGAAACGATCTGGGCAACCCAAAAGATTATTTCACAACTTTTTGATGTTGGAGTCCCAGCAATCAGTAAACACCTAAAGAATATTTTCCAGTCTGGAGAATTGGATGAAAAAGTGGTTGTTTCTATTTTGGAAAATACCACTCGACACGGTGCAATGGAAGGGAAAACACAAATAAATCCAGTGAAGTATTACAACTTGGATGCCATTATCTCAATTGGCTATCGTGTAAATTCGCAAAAGGCGACGAAATTCCGTATATGGGCAACGGATGTCTTAAAAGATTACATCCAGAAAGGTTTTAAAATTGATGTTGAACGTATGAAACAAGGTGAGCATGTTTTTGGTAAGGATTACTTCCGTGAGCTGATTGAAACCGTTCGTTCCATTCGAGCAAGTGAAAGACGTATATGGCAACAAATATCAGATGTATTTGCGGAAATTTCATACGACTATGACAGAAACGCAGACATCACCAAGAAGTTTTATGCGACAGTTCAAAATAAGTTTCATTATGCCATTACAGGCAAAACGGCTGCGGAAATTGTGTATGACAGTGCTGATAAAGATAAAGAGCACATGGGACTTACTTCTTGGAAGAACTCACCCGATGGCCGTATCTTACAATCTGATGTATCCGTTGCGAAGAATTATTTATCGGAAAAAGAAATTCGCAGTCTGGAGCGTAACGTATCCGCGTATTTCGACTATGTTGAGCGTCTGCTCGAAGATGAGGTTTTATTGGGAATGCAGGACTTTGCGAAAAGCATTGATGAATTCTTAACATTCAATCGCTATGAAATCTTGGATGGAAATGGACGCATTTCACAAAGCACAGCTAAGGAAAAGGCTATTGGTGAGTATAAAGAATTCAACAAGCATCAAAAAATAGTATCTGATTTTGATAGAGTCATTAAGACCATACAGGGAGAGCAGCAATGAGCGAACACAAAGAAAATGTACCTAAATTAAGGTTTCCTGGATTTACTGATGTGTGGGAAGAGCGTAGGTTGTGGGAGATTGTTGAATTTAATCCTAAATCAATATTGCCAGACGAATTTGAATACGTTGATTTGGAATCTGTTGTAGGTACTAATTTGATTAGTCATCGTACTGAATCAAAAGAATCTGCACCATCTCGAGCTCAACGGTTAGCACAACTTGGAGATGTCTTTTATCAAACAGTTCGTCCTTATCAAAAGAACAATTATTTGTATGACTTGCCCTATGATAACTATGTTTTCTCAACTGGTTATGCACAAATGCGACCAAGTATTGATAGTTATTTCTTGCTTAGCCGCGTACAAGAAGAGTTATTCGTTAAGGCTGTTCTAGATAGAAGTACGGGTACAAGTTATCCTGCAATCAACTCAAATGACTTAGCGGAAATTGAAATTAAAGTACCTATTGATAAAGATGAACAAGTGAAAATCGGATCATTATTCCGAAGTTTAGACCACCTCATCACCCTTCATCAGCGTAAGTTAAATAACGTTAAAAATTTGAAGGATGGATTACTTCAAAAAATGTTTCCGAAAAATGGCGAAGATTTTCCTGAAGTTCGTTTTCCTGGATTCACTGGCGCTTGGGAACAGCGCCATTTCTTCGGCAATATCAAAAGTACTATTGATTTTCGTGGAAGAACACCTAAAAAGTTGGGATTAGACTGGAGCGAAACTGGCTATTTGGCACTATCTGCCTTGAATGTTAAGAATGGATATATTGACCCTAGTGCAGATGCTCATTATGGAAATCAAGAATTATACGATAAATGGATGACTGGACGTGAATTAAGAAAAGGACAAGTACTTTTTACAACTGAAGCACCAATGGGAAATGTGGCTCAAGTACCTGATGATACAGGCTATATCCTAAGTCAACGAACGATTGCTTTTGATGTTAATCCAGAAAAGATTACCGATGACTTTCTTGCTGTACTTTTACGCTCTCCGAAAACATTTGCAGAACTATCTGCTTTGTCTAGTGGAGGAACAGCTAAAGGAGTAAGCCAAAAATCTTTATCACAGTTAAAAGTTACCTTACCAACAGATCTTGAAGAACAAGCCAAGATTGCAGCCTTTTTCAAAGGCCTCGACCACCTCATCACCCTTCATCAGCGTAAGCTGGAACACTTGCAAGAACAAAAGAAAGCACTACTACAACAAATGTTTATTTAGGAGGAAAATAGCAATATGAGCAATAATCTACAAAGCATCACAACAAAACTGTGGGCGATGGCCAATGAGCTTCGTGGAAGCATGGATGCCGCAGAATATAAGAACTACATTTTAGCCTTTATGTTTTATCGTTATCTGTCAGAACATCAAGAACGATATTTAGTTGAAAATAATGTTATTGATGTTGCCGCTGGTGAAACGATCAATAGTGCCTACTTAGAACAAGCAAAAGGTGACGATTTGAATGATTACTTAGAAGATATTTCTGCAAGTTTAGGCTATGCCATTGCACCGCTTGATACTTGGGAATCTTTAGTTGATAAGATTGATAATAGCATGGTGATTCCTAGTGATTATCAGACTATTTTTGATAACTTCAATCGAAACGCCGAATTAAATAAAGAAGCTGCGAAAGATTTTCGTGGTGTATTTAACGACATTAATCTTGGAGACTCACGTCTTGGCTCTTCTACAAATGAACGTGCAAAATCACTTAACCGAATTGTAAAGCTTGTTCATGGCATTGAATACAAGGGTGAAGATAACAAGGATATTCTTGGCGCAATCTATGAATACCTGATCGGTCAATTTGCAGCAAGTGCAGGTAAAAAAGGTGGAGAGTTCTACACACCTCATGAAGTGTCTAAAGTTTTGGCTAAAATCGTAATAGACGGTGTAGAGGAATCGGAACATACTTTTTCGCTGTATGACCCGACTTGCGGTTCGGGATCATTGTTATTAACGGTTCAAGGTGAGCTGCCTGGTGGAAATAAACCCGGGGCGATTAAATTTTTTGGTCAAGAAAAAAATACGACAACATACAACTTGGCTCGTATGAATCTGATGATGCATGGTGTTTCATTTAATAACATAACTCTGTCTAATGCTGACACACTTGAAAGCGATTGGCCTGATGGACCAGATGCCCAAGGAACTGACCATCCACGCTCATTTGATGCCGTGGTTGCGAATCCTCCTTATCCTGCTCATTGGGACAATAGCGAAACGAAACTCAAAGATCCACGTTTTAGGGAATATGGTAAACTCGCTCCTAGAACTAAGGCGGATTATGCATTCATTTTACACAGCTTGTATCATCTGAATGATACTGGAACCATGGCGATTGTATTACCACATGGTGTCTTGTTCCGTGGTGCAGCAGAAGGTGCGATTCGCCAAACGATCATTGAGAAAAACTACCTTGATACCGTTATAGGCTTACCTGCCAACTTGTTTTATGGCGTATCCATCCCAACTACGATCTTGGTATTCAAGAAAAATCGTAAAACAAAAGACATCTTGTTTATCGATGCAAGCAATGAATTTGAAAAAGGCAAAAATCAAAACAAACTTACTGATAAAAACATCAATAAGATTATCGAAACGTACCG
>RCUF01000517.1_pt1 | contig 10990 bp, 8 predicted proteins | sample 2166311 | NCBI WGS metagenome assembly RCUF01 (sample SAMN09932608, study PRJNA488358) | compost metagenome | feature: garden; material: soil; isolation source: compost soil in 4-hydroxybenzonitrile-enriched culture | place: Germany: Experimental Botanical Garden Goettingen | collected 2016-01-27
GACTATGGTAGCTAGTTAATTAATTGGCAACCATTCATTACAGGTATCTGCACGTAATTGCAGCTCATTAAACAGCACGCCAACGTGGTAGCCGTCGCAAACGGCATGGTGGAATTGTCCCGACAATGGTAACAATATTTTATCGTCATGCTGAAAATATTTTCCCATCGTAAAGATAGGTAGTAAATAAGTTCCTTCGTTATACATATTTGGGTTGAAGCCCGTGAAACTGACCCACGGGATGCTAGAAACGGGGAAGATATTTGGTGGTTCGTTTGCTTTAGCCGCAAATTGTTTAACACTTCCGTACATTTTTACATCATCAAGATAGCGGCAGTAGAATTTATTAAATTCTTCATCGTACAAAGTCCAGATACTTGAAAAAGTCCTATCATCCTCATGGAAAATTGTAAAGCTGGGAGACGAGCTGTTCCAATAACCCAATTTGCCTTCAGAATCAAAACATGTGCGAAATTCAAAATGTGGCGGTTTATCACCGTTGTTATCATGTGGATTAGTGCTGGATACAGCTTAATCCCATTATTTTTAGCTACTGACTGAAGATGGGTAATGTCAATATTTGCTGTCATACTATACGTACATCTGACATTGTTTAAATAATGATCGAAATAGGGTTTTCTACTCCAGTTATCAATGTCAATTGGATTGAAATTCATTTATTGTGACCTCCTAAAATTATTATATTTTCATTTTAGGAGGTCTGCTCGACTGATTTAACCATGTCCTTATCACAATCCCTCGAGAAATTTTTCTGTAGAGTATACCCTCATCATAGCTCAACATCAAAAATTTTGCTGATTGCCGGAATACTGACCTTTAACGCCGCCTAACATCTTTAGCCTGTGCGGGAGCGTGAACTCTTTTCCACGCTCCCGTATTTTTTTGTTTTATACTTCAGCCTGTATATTTCCGTCAAAAGAAATACAATAGAGCTATGGAGATGTATGCGTGGATTATATAACGATAAGCAGTAAAGTAAAGGATGGTAAAAATAAATGAAACGGATATTTTTGGTTGAGGACGATAAAGCAATCGCTAAAAACCTTATGCTTTTGCTCCGCTCAGAGGGGTTTACAGTCACTCACGCCCCTACACGAAGTGAAGCTCTTGCCGCACTTGCCGGGAATAAATTTGACTTGGCGTTGATTGATATTTCTTTGCCTGACGGAAATGGCTTTACGGTTTGCACGGAAATCAAAGAAACAGGGGATGTTCCCGTTATCTTTCTGACGGCTTCCGGCGATGAGGCGAGTGTTGTTACCGGGCTGAACATGGGCGCGGACGACTATATCACCAAGCCTTTTCGTCCGCGCGAATTGATTGCGCGTATTGGAACCGCCCTGCGAAAAAGCGGGCGCTCTCAGTCGACTTTTGAAATTTGCGGGCTTCATGTCGATACGGCAAGCGGCGTTGTGAAAAAAAACGGCAACGAGGTTTTTCTTTCAGCTTTAGAATACCGCTTGTTGCTGGTGTTTATTAGCAACTCAAAAAGTATTATCACGAGAGGCAGGCTACTTGACGAATTGTGGGACGCGGCGGGCGAGTTTGTCAATGACAATACACTGACCGTGTATATCAAACGCTTGCGGGAGAAGATAGAGAACGACCCGGCAAGCCCGCAAATCATTCTGACCGTACGCGGGACGGGGTATAGATTGGGTGGCGAGTATGCTTCGGAATAGGGAGGTTCGACAGTTTGCCATTTTGTTCTCCTTCATGGCCACCATCGCCGTAATGCTGGGATTTGCAATCAATACGGCGGCGGGAATCCTTGCCATTGCTTCGGCCGCCGCCTTTGGCACAGCGTTTTTCGCGTTTACCAAAGCCCGATACAGAAGCATTGCGCGGATTTCAAATCAAATCGACCTTGTGCTTCATAATGCTGACCATCTGTATATTGGTGAATCGGACGAGGGCGAACTTTCCATTCTGCACAGCGAGATAACAAAAATGACTCTGCGTATTCGGGAGCAAAACGACGCGCTGAAAAAAGAAAAAGAACATCTTGCCGATTCGCTGGCCGACATAGCCCATCAACTCCGAACCCCGCTCACATCCGTGAACCTCATTCTGTCATTTTTAGTGAATAACTCTAATGAAAACGAGCGGAAAGCATTTGTGCGGGAAACAGAGGAATTGCTTGTGCGGATGGATTGGCTGATTACTTCCCTACTAAAATTATCCCGCTTGGACGCAGGCGTTGTGGTGTTCCAAAGCGAGCAGGTAGATGTAAACAACTTGATATGCGCTTCGCTTCGCCCGTTCCTAATCCCAATGGAACTGCGCGATATTGATATGCAAATAGACGCACCGAAAGGAATAATGATTCAGGGTGATTCTGGTTGGCTTTCGGAAGGGATTCAAAATATCCTCAAAAATTGCATGGAAAGCGCAGGAGAGAACGGGAAGATCGAGGTTGTCTGCACGGACAACCCGTTGTTTACCGAGATTGCCATCCGCGACAGCGGTGCGGGCTTTGAAAAAGAAGATTTACCCCGCCTGTTTGACAGGTTTTATCGCGGAAAAGGCGCAGACGCGACAGGATACGGGATTGGATTGGCTCTCTGCAAAATGATTATAACACAGCAGGGAGGGACGATTACCGCAAAAAATCACCCGCAGGGCGGTGCGATATTTGCCATTCGTTTCCCAAAGTGACGAATCTCTCACCTGAAAGTCACAGAGATGTAAGTTGAAGGTTCTATTATATGGGTAAACCATGAAAAGGAGACTCACATAATGGAGTTTTTAAAAATTGAGAATTTATGCAAAACCTACGGCAAGAGCGAAAACCAAGTTACTGCGCTTGACCATGTGTCACTTACAATCGAAAAGGGAGAGTTTACCGCAATCATCGGTTCCTCCGGCTCCGGCAAATCCACATTGCTTCATATCATCGGGGGCGTGGACGTGCCGACAAGCGGAAAGGTGTATTTGAACGGGCAGGATGTATATGCCCAAAGCAATGAAAAACTCGCCATTTTCCGCAGACGGCAGGTCGGACTGATTTACCAGTTTCACAACCTCATTCCCACTCTGAATGTAGTAGAAAATATCACCTTACCTATACTGATGGACAAGCGAAAGGTCAACGAGGAGCGTCTGAATGATCTGCTCGAAATGCTTGGGCTAAAAGACCGCAGAACGCATTTACCTAATCAGCTGTCAGGTGGTCAGCAACAGCGTGTTTCTATCGGGCGAGCTTTGATGAACGCTCCGGCGGTTATGCTTGCCGACGAACCTACGGGAAGTTTGGACAGCCGAAATGGACATGAAATTATCAAACTGCTGAAAGAAAGTAATAAAAAATATGGGCAGACCCTGCTCCTCGTCACCCATGACGAAAATATCGCCCTGCAAGCAGACCGTATTATCAGCATATCGGACGGCAAAGTAGTACGAGACGAGAGGGTGCGGTCATGAACATTTTCAACAAGGTTACCCTGCAAGGCATGAAAAAGAGTCGCACACGTACGATTGTAACGATTATCGGAGTTGTCCTTTCCGCCGCCATGATTACGGCAGTCGCCACCTTTGGCGTTTCCCTGCTGAGCTATATGGCAAACGGCGCGGCCCAGAAATACGGCGATTGGCACGTTGAGTTTTTGGACGTCCCTTCTTCTTTCGTACAGGAACGAACCAACGATGAGGGAGTTGCTAACACCGCGGCATTTGAAAATATTGGCTACGCAACGCTTGATGGCGGGAAAAACCCCAACAAGCCCTATCTTTTTATCGCCGGCTTCAGCGAGGAAGCCTTTGACACCTTGCCCATAACCCTGGTTTCAGGCAGATTGCCGAAAAACAGTGGGGAGATTCTTGTTTCGGGGAGCGTCGCAGCAAACGGAGGCGTTAAATTCGCAGTGGGCGATACGCTTTCACTTGCTATCGGAAGCCGCACGGACGGGAACAAAAATCTCGGTCAACACGATCCTTACATTTCCGGGGACAAGCCGGGGACGGCCAAAGAAACTTTTGTGCCAAAAGCCGAGAGAACCTACACGGTTGTCGGAATCAACGAAAGACCCGGTTTTGAGGAATCTTCCGCGCCGGGATATACCTTGATAACGAAAGCAGATGCACAAGACAAAGCGGACAGCTTCAGTCTATTTGTCACGCTTACAAACCCGCGTGGGATTCACGCTTACATAGGCAATACAGCCGGAACCGAAGCCTATGTCTTGAACGATAATGTGCTGCGCTTCATGGGGCTTTCGGACGATAATATATTCAACGTGCTTTTGTACGCGGTTGGCGGAATTGTGGTCGCCATCATCATGATAGGCTCGATTTTTCTGATTTATAACGCATTCACCATCTCGCTAAACGAACGCACACGCCAGTTCGGGATTCTTTCATCTGTGGGAGCCACAGCAAAGCAACTGCGAAATTCGGTGCTGTTTGAGGGGCTTTGTATCGGTGCGGTCGGCATACCGATTGGCGTTATCGTTGGCATAGGCAGCATCGGGCTTGTGATTTCCGTTGTCGCCAGAAATTTTGGGGAAATTCTCTACACCAACGTCCCTTTAACCTTGACGGTGTCCATTCCCGCGATTGCCTTTGCGGCGGCGGTCAGTATGGTTACAATTCTGATTTCGGCCTATATCCCGGCCAGGAGGGCCGCAAACACTCCCGTGATGGAGAGTATTCGCCAGACGAACGAGGTCAAAGTTGAATCCAAAGCCGTGAAAACGTCAAAACTGGCACAGCGTATTTACGGTTTGGAGGGAACCCTTGCGCTAAAGAACTTTAAAAGAAACAAGAAACGCTATCGCAGCATTGTGCTATCACTCGTTTTAAGCGTAGTGCTGTTTATATCGGCCAGTGCTTTTGTAACGGATATGAAAAAGGCATCGGAGCGGGCAGTAGCGTTTACTACCTATGACATCGGTTTTGCCACACAGGACATGGACGATAGCGAAATGCTGTCGCTTTACGACAAACTAAAAACCGCCGACGGTGTTTACGAAAGCTCGTATCAAGCGCTTATGAAGTTTTCATGCGCTGTCAAAGCAAGCGATCTTTCAGACGATTACTGGGAATACGCGGGTCCACATTCGCCGGACGAAATGGTTAATCTGCCAATGGACATCCAGTTTCTTGATGACAGCGCCTATCTGAATATGATCAAAGACTTGGGCTTGCCCGCAGAGGAATATACCGGGCAAAATGCGAAAATAATCGCCGTTGCCAAAGTGCAAGACCGCAGCAATCGGGTGCAGGAGGTTGACCAGTTTAATGATATGTTCACGAGTTCTTCCATGAATTTTACCATCGCTCCCGAAGCAAATGGCAAGCCGAATATGGAACAGGGGCAAAATGTAAGCATTACGTTTGTCGAGACCGTACCGCCTGATACACTCCCGATCCTAGGAGACTCCGGGTCGAAGAATCCAAACTTTTTTATGGTGATGGCCCCCTATTCGCTCAAAGAGAAGTTTGAAACCCCCGATACCCCTGTGGCTATTAAGGGCTTGACCTTTCGCTCAAAGAATCCCACACAGTCGGCGGCTGAAATGAAAACGATGATTCAGGGTGCGGGAATTACAGCCAAGTACGACCTGTACAATGTGTATGAAATGCTTGATGAGAACCGCAATATGATATTCATTGTCAACGTGTTCGCTTATACTTTTATCATTATGATTTCGCTGATTGCGGTTGCCAATGTGTTCAACACCATTTCAACGAATATCAAGCTGCGCCGACGGGAGCTTGCCATGCTCCGCTCTGTGGGGATGTCTGAACGCGATTTCCAAAAGATGATGAATTTCGAGTGTGCTTTTTATGGCATGAGGGCGTTGCTCTTCGGGCTTCCCATAGCGGTAATTTCTTCTTGGCTGATTTATAAAGGAATGTTCATCGGCGGGGCGGACAATATCGATTTTGTGTTCCCGTGGAGCAGTATGGCAATCAGCGTGTTCAGCGTACTCTTTATCGTGTTCATTACAATGCTGTATGCCATTAGCAAGATAAAAAAAGAAAATATCATTGACGCGCTTCGGGATGACATGACTTGATTCAAAATCGATATTGACTTGATATAAAATCAAAAAAACATCTGCGTGATTGGGTTCAAGTGATTCGCAATCGTCCAGAAAGCGATTTTGACATTGAAAATACAGAATCCATCCTTCACAAGTAATGTAAATTACAAAGGAGTGCTGCCCTGCGGTAATAAAAAAACGCAGTTGTGGCAGATGATTTTTTACGGCCCAAATGTGGCCATGCGGCGGTTTTGAAATAACAAACAAAACCGCCGTTTTCCTTTTTCAAAATTAAGAAGAGCTGATTTTATCGGTGCTGACTTTAGGAATGCGGATGTGTCCGGAACCAATTTAAGGGACAGTATTTTTCTGACACAAGCCCAGGTTAATTCGGCAAAAGGAAATAAAGATACCAAATTGCCTGGTTATCTGTAAGGAAAAATCAAGTTGCGGGAAAAAGAGTTATAAAAGATGACCCCTGTTCAATACAGGAATCATCTCTTGTTTGTTGATTAGTTTAGTTTTCAGAGACTACTTGTTGACCCGCGATACGACCGAAGGTAAAGATATCGGCAATAGCGTTACCGCCAAGACGGTTCGAACCATGAATAACTCCTGTGACCTCACCAGCTGCATACAAGCCAGGAATAATTTCTCCTTTTTCATTGATTACGCGAGTTTTCTCATCAATCACTAAGCCACCCATAGTATGGTGAACGGAAGGAACCGCTTTTTGAATGTAGTAAGGGCCAGTTTCAAGAGACACGAGTCCTCCGCGATGATGGAAATCTAGATCATCACCAGTTTTAGCATATTCATTAACTTTTTGGATGGTTTCTTTTAATGTATCCACATCGACCTTAAAGAAATCAGCAGCTTCTTCGATGGTATCGGCTTTGTGGAGCAAGCCTTGCTTCACCAAGATATCGTATTCATCCTGATGGACCTCGATCGTTTTGCCGATATCTGCAATTTTTTGATTCCAAAATTGATACGTGTATCCGCCAGTTTGAGCAAGGATCGCTTTCGAGATTACATCACGACGCTCTAGTTCTTCGACAAAGCGTTCTCCTTCCTGGTTAATGAGAATGGCACCGTCGAAACGAGAGTCAGCAACAAGGGAGATCACACCTGTCTCTGGATTACAAACAGGGTAGGTTTGGATGCTCTCCATATTAGTCAATTTTGCACCAAGGGCTTCTGCCATGATGATACCGTCCCCGGTAGTGCCTGGTGTGTCTGTGGACAGATATTTTTCATCTAGTTCCGGATTATACTTTTTACGCATCTCAACGTTGGAGCCGAAGCCGCCGGAAGCTATGATAACGCCCTTGTTAGCATGGAACGTAATCTTGTCGCCAGAACCAGTTGTTGCGGTAACTCCAGTTACTCTTCCTTGATCATCCGTAATCAGAGATTCAGCCTTCATATTTGTTTTGATAGTAATTTTCTCTTCATCGGTTTTAGCTTTGAGCTTGGTGATCAATTCGGCACCTGTATGACCGACAGGAATCAAGGCACGTTTTCTAGAATGTCCGCCGAATTGGAATAAGTGATCCGGTAGGAACTCCACCTTGATTTCGTCACGCAACCATTCTGCTGAAGCGAGAGCATTATCCGCCAAAATACGAACCATCTCAGGCGAGCCAAGATTATCTCCGCCTTTTAACGTATCTTCATAGAACAGGTCAGCTGTATCGTCAGTAATACCAAGATTTTGCTGAACCCAGTTGTTTGGTGCGTTCATTTCACCACCAGAGATCAGGGTATTACCACCAACGGTTGGCATTTTCTCCAAAAGAACAACATTTGCTCCGGCTTTCTTTGCCTCGATGGCTGCACTGAATCCAGCACCACCGGCACCGATTATGACAACATCGTAGGTTTGCTCTGCTTCTTCTTTGTCCGCGCCAGCGTTCGACGCTGCACCAACTGAAGTCAGCGTAATGCCAGACTTTGTAATTGCATCCTGAATCGCTTGAAGATAACCTTCACTTGTTACGGTCGAACCGCTAATCGCATCGACATCAGGGCTATTTGCACTTATAACATTCTGCTTAAGCTGTGTATAAACCGGTTCAGCGAGCACTTCATTTTCCTTTTGCTCCACAACTTCAATGTCAGTGATCTTGTTGTCAGCGAAGGATACCTTTACTTTGATATCCCCATGCTTTCCTTGACCGACACCTTCTACGACTTTCGTACCGTTACTGTCGGTGGGGGTTGCATCTTTTCCACCGCAAGCAGCCAAGGTGAACATGAGACAAACGACCAACAGAATCGATAATAACTTACTTGTGTGAGTACGCATCATTTCTCCTTTATCTCCTTTAAATTTAATAATTGTTCTAGCCGTATAAAAAATTTTACTAGGCAAATTTTTTATACTTAACCTAGACATAAACAGGTCCACATGTGAAAATATGCACAAGAGCTATTATAGAGTTGATGAAGACATATGTATTTGCACATTCTAGTTTTTTTTTGTCTTTTTCGGGCTTTATGCAAAGGCTGTGGTGTTTAGGGGAGGTTAGAACGAGCGATGAATTCCATACAAAAAAAGATAGCATTATATGCAGGAGGATGCTTTATACTGCTGTTCCTTGCACTGCTTGTTGCGATTTACATGGAAATGAATCATACAGTTGTTCCATTAAATAGAAGCTTAACTCAACAGGTTGTGAATGCACGGAGCGAGCAAATTGATTATTGGTTCAATCAGCGCATTGGCGAGATCGATATGCTTGCTTCATTAGCTTCGGATCACAGGTGGACGCGGGCTGAGCTGCTTCAGGAGACCCGTAAGTTTGAGGCAAAAATGGAAGAAGAGTATGAATCGATCCGTGTTGTTGACTTACAAGCCAATTCCTGGTCTCAGGAGGATCGACCCTTCTCCATTCTGATCCGGCCCTACTATCAGCATTTGATCGAATCCAACGCTCAATATGTAGTAAGTAATCCGATTGTCTCGAAGGCTAACGGTGCAGAGATCGTAGTCATTTTATATCAGGTGAATCCGGTTGTGAATGAGGAGGTTGTCTACATTGCTGCTGCAGTCTCTATCGAGAAAATGCAGGAGATTGCTCAGGACATCTCGCTGTATGATCGATCGGGACAGCTTATTGTCGCCAGCGCACAAGCTGGTGATGTAAAGACGATCAAGCACCAGACAAATCAAGATGTCAGCTTATTTGAGGCTCCGATTAATAGTGTCCAAGGCTGGAAGCTGGTGCTTGAAGTGCCGAATTCAGAGCTTTCACTTGCGGTTATGAAGACCCAACGAACAGCGTTGCTGGTCGGCATTCTGATTGGCGGCGTATTTATTGTTCTGCTGACACTGCTCGTATCATCAATTATTCGGCCAATTCAATCTTTGCGGCAAGTGATGAAGAATGTACAAAAAGGTGACCAATACATCCGAGCTGACGAATCACGCAATGATGAAATTGGAGATCTAGGGCGCAGCTTCAACGAGATGCTTGTTCAGTTATATCGTTCAGAGCAGGAGAAGAAAGAGATCGAGCTTAAACTTGTACATGAGCAGATCAAACCTCACTTCTTGTACAATACTTTGGACACGATTCAATGGATGGCAGGTGATTATGGCGCGGACAATGTAGTGGAAATGGTCGAGGCATTAAGCACTTATTTCAGACTCGGTCTAGGTGTTGGAAGCCCTTATATTCCGTTAGAGCAGGAATTATATCATGTGGAGAGCTACCTTCATATTCAATGTGTGCGATATGAGGAGATTCTTGATTATGAACTCCATTATGATGAAGAATTGCTTCAGCGTAACATTATTCGATTTATGTTGCAGCCGCTGGTGGAGAATGCGATTTATCATGGGATCAAGCCTTTAGGGGATCAGAAGTGTACGATTTCTATTTTTGCTTATAAGAAGGATCAGAATGTTGTCATTAAGGTTGAAAATAATGGGGTCATGATTCCAGAGCAAAAGCTAACTCAGATCAATCAAGCGCTGGTAGAGGACAATTATGACAGTTCTGCCACAGGATTTGGATTGTATAGTGTCAATCATCGGATTCGGCTAGCGTTTGGTGCAGCGTATGGGCTAACGGTTAGCAGCAGCGGGGGCATTACGAAGATGATAATCAGAATACCTTTGGAATGGGAGCGGGATGAAGATGTGGAAGATCGTAATCGTCGATGATGAGAAGATCATTCGCAGGGGGTTAAAACAATATATCGAGGAAAGTTCTTATCCCTTTGAAGTGATAGGGGAGGCTAAAAGTGCAGATGAAGCGCTGCAACAGCTAGAGAATGCTCAAGCAGATGTTTGTTTAGTGGATATTAATATGCCGAACATGAATGGACTAGATATGATAAGTCTCATGAAAGAGCGATATTCGTCAGTTGTTGTTATTATCAGTGGATATGATAACTTCGAATATGCACGCCAAGCGGTACAACTGCAAGCGTTCGACTATGTGTTGAAGCCCGTGCCAAAGAGTGATCTGAACAAGCTGTTGTTTCGCCTGGATGAGCACTTGCAAATGAAATATCCTGAGCGGCGTCATTCAAGGAGAGAAACGAAGGAACTAGAGCAGCCAACTTTCACAGGGGACGGAACAGTGCTCGTAAATAAGGTAACGGAATATATTAATGATCACTATCAGGACCCGGAGCTCTCCATCAGCCGTGTAGCCTCCTTATTCCATATTAACCCTACCTATCTTAGTAAGCGGATGAAGCAGGAGATTGGCCTATCATTCTTAGATTATGTGACAGAGCTAAGGATCGCCAAAGCAAAGGAAATTCTGGACGATGTAACTTCAAATATCAAAATCGGAAATTTGGCTATCAAGGTGGGGTATAAGAGCCAGTATTATTTCAGCCGCGTCTTCAAAAATAGGGTCGGCCTATCTCCGCTGGATTATAAGAAGGGTTACCCTGGCGGATGATTGAGCCGGGCCTGTGTTTGGCGATATGAAGAGCAACCGAGGCTTCAAAAGCTCCCT